>VOFC01001507.1_pt1 | contig 74000 bp, 63 predicted proteins | sample 5384161 | NCBI WGS metagenome assembly VOFC01 (sample SAMN12384722, study PRJNA508395) | human gut metagenome | isolation source: healthy gut B | host: Homo sapiens
CGCCGACCTGAGCGCACATGGTGTGGAGTGGAACCGGCGTTCCACCACAAGGCGCGGCACCCATGCCTTCACCGGTGGGAGGGACCAGGCACCGCCGGCATCCACCATGATGATGGCATGTACACTTCGTTGGCGACAGGTTGAAGCCCCGGCACCAGCGACGCGGTTGGGGGTGTTCTTGTCGAGCAGCAGCTTCACGATGAAGATACGCTCCATGATGCGGTCTTCACCCAGGGCATTCTTGGCGGCTTCGGCCACGATGCACTTGTAGGATTCACCGTTGATCGTGATGCGCGCCAGCGGCCGGACGGACGGGTTCGTCGCCCTTGCGCAGGCTCTTGCCGGCGGCCTTGGCGGCGGCGCCGTTCATGTTGTGGCCGTTTTCGTCCTTGATCCAGCAGGGCAGGCCCCATTCTTCGAACAGATGCACGGAGTCGTCAACGTGACGGCCCACGTCGAAGATCAGGTCTTCGCGGACCAGACCCATAAGGTCGGTGCGGACCATGCGGACGTAGTCGTCGGCGGTATTTTTGCCGAGGTAGGTGTTGATGGCGGACAGGCCCTGGGCCACGGCGCCGGAGCGCTCGAGGGCGGCCTTGTCGCACAGCATCATTTTCAGACCGTGTTTTTCGCCCCAGCGCACGGCTTCGAAAGCCGCGCCGCAGGCGCCCATGCCACCACCCACGATCAGCAGGTCGAGGTCATGTTCCTTCACTTCCGGTTCAGCAATGGCAACGCCTTTCATCGCTTCCTTGACGGGAATCATAGGCATAGTGGTTTCTCCTTAAGCTCTACGCGGTTACTGCTCTCTAGCGGCCCTGTTCCATGGCGGTGAAGACCTTGTCGGCTTCAGTCACTTCGAACTTCTTGCCCAGGACTTCGATGGGGGTGGCCAGCTTTTCTTCGGTGAACAGCAGTTCGTCGTCGAGGTTGGCGCCTTCCGGTTTGCCTTCGAAGGGCTTGATGGAGCCTTCAGGAGTGGTGCGGATGGGGAACTTGAAGCGTTTCACGCTGCCGTTGCGGAACTGCACGGTCCACATGATGGAGTCGGCAGAGCGCATGGGGATACAGGTGCCGCCCATGGGAGCAAAGTCGGCGTAGGGACGAGCGGTGATGGCGCCCTGGGGGCAGATCTTCACGCAGGAATAGCATTCCCAGCAGGCGTCGGGTTCCTGGTTGTACGCCTTCATTTCCTGAGGATCGAGGATCATCAGGTCGTTCGGGCAGATGTACATGCAGGCCGTCTTTTCGCCACCCTTGCAGCCGTCGCATTTGGACGGATCGACAAACGTAGGCATAACGTATCCTCCAACTCTTAAAGTGTTTCAGGTCAATCTTGACCGTATGGGCAGCCACTCGGGCCGCCCGAGTGCCGTCTTGTGGATCACGACCCCGGGCAACAGCGCCCCGGTCGTGCGCTTGTGTTTTTAGTAACAAGCTACCCCTCTTTACGTCAAGCCCCCTTTTGAAAAATTCGTGGGAACTCTTGGTGAAAAACGGCACAACCCACTATAATCCTTGCGCATTCCTCCTAGCATAATTTTTATGCCGTGTAAAGGCGCGGCGCGTTTTGCGCGGGCTCCACGGCAAAAATGCGCCCGGGAGCACGAAAAAGCATTTTTATCAGTGGGTTATCCTGCATACGCTCTTGCCGGCATGCCTGGGCTTTTGTTTAAAAATCATTAAATTACAATAAGTTAGTGATGTACTGCTTTCCATGACGAAAGCATGACTTTTTCATGGGATTACGGTGCCGCCCGGTCCAAGGGCAGGAAATACGGCAAAAAATGCAAAAATTATCCAATTAAATCAAACAGTTGATTGTAACTATTTGAAAATGAACAACTTTTATGGAGTCCCCTCCCGGAGGGGCGGCCCGCCCTTCCGCTGTGCTTTTCGCCTGGCTTCCGAGCTTGCACTCTCTTTCACATGGCGCCGGGAAAGCCCCTCCGGGGGCTTGCCAGTGAGACCGTTTCGGGATACAGCATCCCCCACAAATTCATAGAGCGACGCGCCGTCCGGCGGTCGAGAGGAGCATCCAGCATGAACGAGCACCACGAATTCCGACCTGCCCAGAGGCCGGACAAACGCAGCGACCGCCCCGAAGGACGTTTCGAGGCCAGAACCGACGGCAAGCCCGAACGTCCGCGCCGCAGCCTGCGCGAGACCGTCTGTGACATCGACCGTGATATCCTGCGCATGCTCATGCGCCGCCACAATCTCATCAAACGCATGTACAATGCCAAGGGCTTCCTGGAGCCCGCGGAAGAAAAAAACATCCGCGAGTCGTGGGAAGCCGCCGTTTCCCGCGTCAGCCGCGACCCGCGCCTGAGCGGCCGTTTCTTCACCCTGATGCAGGAGGCGGAATTCCTGCCCCGCCCCGGTGAGGACGGCGAAGCCCAGCGCCCCGCCTTCAACCTCGCCCCCGCCGACATGCCCGTGCGCCTGTCCATGCCCGCCCCGCGCGCCTGCCGCCTGACCCGGGCCTGGGCCACGCTGGCCGCCTGCACCGGCCAGGCCGTGCGCATCGCCCCCGCCCTGATGAACGATCCCGTGGTGGACTGCGTCAAGCTGCTCAACCAGCTGGGCGCCCATGCCAACCGTGATGACGGTGCCGTGCATGTGGCCGCCGGTGCGCCCCTGGGCACCCCGGACAAGGTGCTGCATGTGGGCGACAGCTCCTGGAACTTCTATCTGGTCCTGGGCCATTACCTGGGCCGCCCCTCGCGTACCAAGTTCACCGGCGGCGCGGCCCTCAAGCTGGCCGATCTCGGCGCCACCCGCCGCTTCCTGCCCCTCATGGGCGCGCGGCTGGTGCATGTGGTGCCCAAGTCCGACGGCTTCCCGGTGCGCATCGAATGCTCCGGCGTGCTGCCCGGCAAGGTGGTCTTCCCCGCCGATGCCCCGGTGGAGCTGGCCGAAGGCATCCTGCTGGCCGCGCCTTCCTACGAGCGCCCCATCACCCTGGACCTTTCCGCCATGCCCGAACGCGAGCTGGCCTTTGCCCGCATCCTGCCCGTGCTGACGGCTGCCGGTGCCGACATGCGCCGCGAAGGGGACGTGCTCCACTTCCGGCCCTGCACCCTGAGCATCCCCGCCGAACCCGCCCTGCCCGTGGAACCGGAACTGGCCGTGTTCCTGATGGGCCTTGCCCCCGCCCTGGGCGGTGAAGTGCGTCTGGAAGGCCAGTGGCCCGCCTGGCCCGGCACCGAAGCCGGTCTGGACCTGCTGCGCCGGACCGGTGCCAGGGTGGAATGCTCGGAAACCGGGATCCTGGTCCGCAGCCTGAAGCCGCTGGCCGAACTGCCCGCCGCCTTTGCCCTGCCCGAAGGCCTGCCCGTCTCCTGGCGCCCGCTGGCCGTGGCCCTGAGCGCCATGACGGCCCTGCGCGGCGGTCGTGCCGTGCTGCCCGCCGGTCTGGAAGCCGAAGAGAACGTGGTGGAGAGCTACCTGCACGCCGCCGGTCTGGCCCTGGATGCCGAAGGCCGCCTTGTGGCCCGGAAGCCCGGTGACGAGATGGAAGACGCCGAGGAACAGGACGAGGAGGGCCGCCCCGTGCGCAAGCCCCGTCCCGCCCTGCAGGCCCGCGGCTGGAACGCCCCCGACGCCCCCTGGGCCGTGGCCCTGGCCCTGGCGGCCTGCGCCCGCGGCAGGCAGGAAGGCTTCAAGCTGGGCAACCCCGGCGTGCTGACCGAGCTTTATCCGCCTTTCTGGGTGCTGTACAACAACCTGCCCGAACCGCACATGACGCGCGAGAACAAGGAAGTGCCCGCCGAGCCGGTCAAGAGCCGCCGCCGCGTCATCACCAGCGCCGTGGCCGTGCCGCCTCCGCTGGAAGACGAAGATTACTAGGACCGGGCAGCTCCGCCGCATGGCCGGACCGTGCGGTCCGGGCCGTGGCGGCTCTCCGGTATGCAGACGAAAAGGGCGCCCATCCTTCGCGGATGGACGCCCTTTTTTGCTGGCGGCAAGCGGCGGCGGGCTTCTTCTGCCCTGTCCTGCCCACGGGATGGGTCCCGTCAGGCCAGCTCTTCCGGGAGCTTGCAAAGGTCGACCCATTGCCCGCCGGTGACGGCGGCCAGCTCGTCCGGGGTCAGCTGCACGGCGTTGTTGGGCGCACCGGCGGCGGGGTAGACCACGTCATAGCGCCTGAGGCTCTCGTCCAGGAACACGCGCACCCCTTCCGGCAGGGCAAAGGGACAGACCCCGCCCTGGGGATGGCCGGTGAGGCGTTCCACATCCTCCACGGGGATGAAGCGGGCCTTTTCGTGGAAAAGATCCTTGAACTTGCGGTTGTCCAGACGGGCCAGGCCCATGGCCACCACCAGCACGGGACCGGTGGAGGTGAGGATGGACAGCGTCTTGGCGATACGGCCCGCCTCGCAGTGCAGGGCCTCGGCCGCCAGCGCCACGGTGGCGCTGGAGACGGTGAACTCGCGGTAGCGGTCGCCCAGACCGCGGGCGGCCAGCTGGGCCCTGACGGCTTCGGTGCGCATGGCTGGATGCTCCTTTGTGGGAAAATGCCCCGTCCTGCCGGTGACGGTGATGGCCGGCGGCAGGACGGAGCTCCTCCCCGTCCTGGGGGAGGGGGCCTGCCGCGCAGGCCCTTCCGCTCGGGTTTACAGGGTGATGGGCAGGGGGCCGAAGCTGGCCTCGTAGCGCTTGCGGAACTCGTCCTTGCTGAAGTGGTGTTCCTGCGTGCCCAGCTGCTCGATGGCGTAGCAGGCGCTCACCGCGCCCAGCTTGGCGGCTTCGGGCATCTCCAGGCCGCAGACCAGGCCCTTGAGCAGGCCCGCGCGGTGGGAGTCGCCCGCGCCGGTGGGATCCTTGACGCCGTCGCAGGGGATGGCGGGCACATGCACGTCCACGCCCAGGGCATTGCGGATGCGCTGGCCGTCACCGCCCAGCGTGGTCACCAGCCAGCCGGTCATGGCCACCAGTTCCTCTTCGCTCCTGCCCGTCTTCTTGCAGACCATGCCCAGCTCGTAATCATTGGTCACGCAGGCGTAGGAACCGCGGATGGCGTCGCAGAGGTCGTCGCCCGAGAGCACGGGCAGCTGCTGGCCGGGGTCGAAGATGTACCGCACGCCCTTTTCACGGAAGAAGCCGGGCAGGCGGCGCATGTCGTCCACGCTGCCGGGGGAGACGATGGCCCAGTCCCTGGCGGGATCGAGGTCGGGGAAGGTGTAGGTGGCGGGCTGGCTCATGGCGCCGGGGTAGAAGCCCGTGATCTGGTTGTTGTTCTGGTCCGTGGTGATGTAGCACAGGGCCGTGAACACGTCGGAATCACGCCGGATGCCCTCCAGGGACAGGCCCAGCTTTTCCCAGGCCGCCGCATAGCCGGTGAAGTCGCGGCCGGCGGCGGAGACCACGATGGGCTTTTCGCCCAGCAGGGCCAGGGTGTAGGCGATGTTGCCCGCGCAGCCGCCGCGGCGTTCGTCCATGCTGTCCACCATGAAGCTGACGCTCAGCATGTGCAGCTTGTCCATGAGCACATGGTCCTGCAGGTTGCCGCCAAAGGTCATGATGCGGTCAAAAGCCAGGGAACCGGAAACATAAATGGCCATCTTCGTTCCTTTTATTCGTTGGGCTGCCCTGCGGGCGAGCTGTTTTGGGCGATCCACGCCAGGAAGGGCGCGTTGCCCTTTTCCAGCGGCATGCCCACGATACAGGGCACTTCGTAGGGATGGGCCGCCTCCACGGCGGCACGGAAATCTTCCCACGCCGCCCGGCTGACCTGGGCCAGCAGCAGGCATTCGCGGCTCTCGCGGACCTTGCCGTCCCAGCGGTAGACGGAAAGGACTCCGGGCAGGATGTTCACTCCGGCGGCCAGCCGTCGTTCCACCATCAGATGGGCCAGGGTTCGGGCGGTCGCTCCGTCGGGCACGGTCACACAGGCAAGCAGGCTCATGGCGTCCTCCTGTTGGGGAAGTGGGAAAAACGGACAGAAGATACACCAGCGGGCCGCAAAAACCAAGCATGGCCTGCCTTGCCCCCCCTGCCTTCCTGTGGCATAGCAGGCTCATGAGCGCAAAAAAATCCCTGCCGCGCGGTGCCCTGGCCCGCGCCGAAAAAGTCCTGGCGGCCCTTCAGGCCCGCTACCCCCGTCCCGCGACCCACCTTGAGGCCGGCAACGCCTGGGAACTCCTGGTAGCCACGGTGCTGGCCGCCCAGTGTACCGACGCCCGCGTCAATACCGTGACCCCGGAGCTGTTCCGGCGCTGGCCCGGCCCGGCCGAGCTGGCCCTGGCCACGCAGGAGGAGCTGGAAAGCGTCATCCGCTCCACGGGCTTCTATCACAGCAAGGCCCGCAACCTGCTGGGCGCGGCGCAGCGTGTGGTGTCCGTCTATGGCGGCCAGGTGCCGCCCCGGCTGGACGAGCTCATCACCCTGCCCGGCGTGGCCCGCAAAACGGCCAATGTGGTGCTGTTCGGCGCCTTCGGCATCAACGAGGGCCTGGCCGTGGACACCCACGTCAAACGCATCAGTTATCGTCTGGGCCTCACCGCCCATACCGATCCCGTGGACATCGAACAGGATCTCATGCGTCTTTTCCCCCGTGCCGAATGGGGCGACGTCAACCACCGCATGGTCTGGTTCGGCCGCGATGTCTGCCACGCCCGCGGCCCCCGCTGCGCGGAATGCGAGATGGCGGACTTCTGTCCTCGCCGCGAACCGCCCAGGGGCAGGTGATTTTTGAGCGGGAAGAAGAACGAAACGGGGAAGGAGGGACCCTTGGCCAGCGCGCAAGGGTCCCTCCTTCCCCCGTCCCCTTCCTCCCCCAACGCGCTTTACTCAGGTCTGTGACAGGATTGTATGCGGGCGATTAACGTCGCACAACCGTCGGTCTCGGAACAAGGATTGATACTGGCAGCCTCCAAGAGGCAGCTTTTGACCTAATGAGGACTTAGGTGGCAGCGCTACAAGTTTGCATCCGAGATATTCTCTCGTGGGGCAGGTAGCTTGTGTATCAAGCCTTTTCTTCCATGTCTTTGAGTGCTGTTTTTGCGGCATTCAGGAGCAGTGAGATATAGGATAATCCTCCATCACTTTTGCCATCGGCTGTATAAATTTGATTGCCAGTATGCATATCAAATACAGTTACTTTTGTTGACATAATCAAATCTGTTGTGTAATAGCCGCCAGAAACGGTTGTCCCGTATTTTCCATATGTATAAGTTGGTGGAACATAATCCTCGACAGATCCTTTTGCTACGGCAACTAAAAGTAGGCTATCTGCCCCAGAAGAACGCAGTAGGGTCCCTTCTGCTGCACGATTTTCTCTTGTAGGCAAGATAATTTTAGAATATTTGAGCGATTTGATATTGTAGTCGGCAAGCATCAGGGAAATTTTTTCTTCTGCTTCAAAAATTTCTCCCATATCAGCTCCCTTGATGCAGACGATCGTTTTCCCAAGGTTATGGTGCTGATAAGCAGGATCGACATAGCCTGTAAGGTCAGTACTCGCACATCCTGTAATCATGAATAGAATCATCACACATAGTAGCTTTCTCATGAGTTCTCCTCCTGGACGCGGATATCCCTCACCTGAAATGACTATGTGATATCTTGTCCGTACAGGCAAGGGCAGTAATAAGATGCATCTTGGCTTTATAATTTTATTTTTTTATACTTCGTTGAAATCAGTAATGAAACAGCCCGGCCTCCGTCGAAGCCGGGCTGCTGCGTTGTGGCGAGAGGGATGTCCCGGAGAGGGCCGGGGCGGGCATCCTACTTGCGGTCGATCCACCATGTTTTGTCCACGCGGCCGTACCACCAGCGGTTGTGGTCCGTGCGCAGGATGACCTCGCACAGGGCCTGGGCCTGCGGGCTGCGCAGGCGTTTGACCGCGCTTTCCAGCCAGTCGGCGGCAAATTTGTTGCCCTTGTCCAGCTCGGCCTTGAGGTTGCAGATCAGGTCCAGCTGGTCGGCATCATGGGCCAGCTTGGCCTCCAGGCTCCGGCGTTCCTGCCATTCGTCCCAGCCGTCTAGGATGTCCTGTTCCAGTCCGGTGCCGTCCACGGCATCCTGCAGGGCCTCGCGGTCGCGGCAGGTGTCGTAGCGGTGGTTCACATAGTTGAAGTCGCCGGTACGGGCTTCATGCAGGTCATGGAAAAGGCAGAGGAAGGTCACGCGGGCGGCGTCGGCTCCCGCCAGTTTGGCCAGGGTGTAGCCGATGACGCTGGTACGGTAGGAATGCTCGGCCACGTTCTCGCTGCCGGAGCCCAGAAAGGCATAGCCGCTGCGCGGCGTGTGGCGCAGATGGCCCGCCTCGTGGAAAAAGTCCGTGATGCGTTCCAGCTGCCGCGCATCGGGCAGGTCTGCTGCGGGGGTGCTTTTGTTTGGGCTGTCCTGTGCCATGTGTGTTTCCTTATGGATGGAGCGCGGCGCCCCCTCCGTTGCTGATTTGTGTGAAAACTGTCCGGCGCGCGCCATCGTCCGCCCCTTTCCGTCCTTGCCCAGCCGCCGGCAGGCGGTGTTTTTTTCGGGGGACGGCCATCCAGGCAAGGCCGTGGCGTTTCCGGGCCTGGCCATCCTCCTGGGCAAAGCGCGTTGGGGGAGGGATGGGGGGCCGGGGGGAAGGGAACCCCCTTGCGCGCGAGCCAAGGGGGTTCCCTTCCCCCCGGAAAATCCCTGCCCGCTCTTATTCCAGCCCGTACTTGCGCAATTTGTTGTGCAGGGTGGCGCGGGTGATGCCCAGGCGGCGGGCGGCCTCGCTCTTGTTGTCCTCGGTCTGGCGCAGGGTGTCCTCGATGGCGCGGCGTTCCAGGGCCTCCAGGGACAGGCCCGCCAGGGAGGCCTCGGCGGTCTCCGTTGCCGGGGCGGCCTGCTCGGCGGCACCGGTGACGCTGGCGGGCAGTTCCGGGCCGGTGATGAGGTCGCCGGTGCAGAGGATCACGGCGCGCTCCACGGCGTTCTGGAGCTCGCGCACGTTGCCGGGCCAGGCGTAGCGGCGCAGCATGTCCAGGGCCTGCGGGGCGAAGCCCTTGACGTTCTTGCGGTTGCGGGCCGCGAATTTTTCCAGGAAGTGGGCCGCCAGCAGGGGGATGTCCTCGCTGCGTTCGCGCAGGGGGGGCACCTCGATGCTGATGACGTTGAGGCGGAAGAACAGGTCTTCGCGGAAACGTTTCTGCTCCACTTCTTCCTGCAGGTTGCGGTTGGTGGCGGCGATGACGCGCACGTCCACCGTGATGGGCGAGTCCGAGCCAACGCGCTGCACCTCGCCCTGCTGCAGGGCGCGCAGCAGCTTGGCCTGGAGGGAAAGGGGCATCTCGCCTATCTCGTCCAGGAAGAGGGTGCCGCCGTCGGCCTGCAGGAAGCGGCCCTCGCGGCGGCGGTCGGCGCCGGTGAAGGCCCCGCGCTCATGGCCGAACAGTTCGGATTCCAGCAGGTTCTCGGCCAGGGCGGCGCAGTTGACCGTGACCAGGGGCTTGCCCGCACGGGCGCTGGCACCGTGGACGGCGCGGGCCACCAGCTCCTTGCCGGTGCCGGATTCCCCGGTGATGAGCACCGTGGCCTCGGTGGGCGCCACGGTGGCGATGATCTCGCGCATGGCGCTGATGGCGGGGCTGCGGCCCAGGATCTCGGGCCCGGCGGCGGCCTCGCTGAGCTGGCGGCGCAGCTCGCGGTTCTCCACGCTCATGCGGGAGTGGTCCACGGCCCGCTGCAGGGTCTCGCGCAGGGCGTCGAAGTCCAGCGGCTTGGTCAGATAATCGTAGGCGCCCAGGCGCAGGGCCTCCACGGCGGTCTCCACGGAGGAATAGGCCGTCATCAGCACCACGGGCAGGGCCGGATTGTAGTCCAGGATGCCGCGCAGGGCGTGGATGCCGTCCATGCGCCCCATGCGCACGTCGGTCAGCACCACGTCGTAGGGTTTGGCGCGCACGGCCTCCACGGCCAGGTCGCCGTCGGCCGCCTCGTCCACGCTGTAGCCCCAGGCCTGGAGCATCATGCGCAACATGCCGCGGTGGGCATCGTCATCGTCAACCACGAGAATGCTGGTGTTCACCCTGGTCCTCCCCCTTCTGCCTGTTGGCGGCAGGCCCCCCGGCCTGCCTGTCCGGGCCGTCCGCCGGATGGCCCGCCGCCTTGCCGGCCTGCGGCAGGCGTATGAAAAACGTGGTCCGGCCGGGCGTGTCCGCCGTGGCCTGACGGGACTGCACATAGACTTCGCCCCCGAGCGCCTCCACGATCTTGTGGACCGTGGCCAGCCCCAGGCCCGTGCCGTGCCCCTTGGTGGTGAAATAGGGGTCGAAGATGTGGCTGAGGTTCCCGGGCGCGATGCCCTGCCCGGTATCCGTGACCGAAAGGACGAGATGCTGTTTCTCCACCGTGCAGTCCAGGGTCAGGGTGCCGCCGCCGGGCATGGCGTCCAGGGCGTTGAGGCAGATGTTGAGCAGGGCCTGCCCCAGCCTGTCGGGGTCCATGCGGGCCGGGGGCAGATCGGCCGGGAGGCTGTTCACCAGCCGGACGCCGCGTTTTTCGGCATCCTGGGCGATGAGGCGCAGCACATGGGCCACGCTGTCTTCCAGCGGCGCGGCCACGGGACGCACGTCACTGGGGCGCGAGAGCCCGATGAGCTCGCTGATGACGCGGTTGAGGCGCTCCACCTCGCGCACCATGACGCCCGCGGCCTTGCGGTCCTCGCTGCCTTCGGGGAAACGCATGCCGAAATAGGTGGCGTAGCCCTTGATGGAACTGAGCGGGTTGCGGATCTCGTGGGCCACCCCGGCGGCCAGCGTGCCCACGGCGGCCAGCTTTTCCTTGCGGCGGATCTCTTCTTCCAGGCGGCGTATCTCGCCTTCGGCCCGGCGCTGGCGGCGGCGGGACTCGCGGGCGCGCTGGGCATAGTACAGGGCCAGCAGGCAGGCCAGGCCCACCAGCATGGCCACCCCGGCCAGCATGAAGACGTGGTCCCTGTCCTGGCTGCGGGTGATCTCGAAGGGCGAGAGGTCGAGGCCCAGGAAGATGACGGGTTGCGGCAGGCCCGGCGGCAGCTGCTGCCCCTGCGGGGGCTGCATGAAATAGCGGTAGACCACGAACACGCGCTGCCCTTCCATATTGAGGACGGCAGAGCGGGTCCGGCTGCCGGGGGCCAGCATCTTCATGGTCTTCTCGTCAGCCTCTTCGCCGTTGATGCGCAGTATCTCGCCCAGGCGGTTGCCGTTGCTGTGGGCCAGGATGGTGCCGTCGGGCATGGTGACGGCGATGAACTGCACGTCCGAGGTGCTGGCCATCTCCTTGAGCAGGATCTGCAGGCGCACCCGGGCCTCGCCGCGCATGCTGGTGCGCAGCATGCTCTCGAAAGCCATGATCAGGGAGCTGCCCTTTTCGGCCAGCAGGCGCGACATGGCGCGCTCGTTGCGTTCGATGGAGGCCAGGGCCAGCAGGGTGACCAGCAGGATGAGGACGAAGGCCGTCCCGCCCAGCAGCAGTCCCAGCGGGGTGTTCTGCTGCTGGGCCAGCTGCGAACGGGCCTGCGAGCAGTCGTTCTCGCGCACGGCCTGGTCATTGGCCACCATGCCGCCGCTGTCCTGACCGGACGCGGAAGGCCCCGGCGTCTGGCGGGGCCGGCGGGCGGCGCGGGCCAGCCTGTGGCGGCGGGGGTCCAGCAGGGCGGCAGCGGCGGAAAGGCAGCGGCGGAAAAAGTTCATGCCTGCACTATAAGCATGGTTGGGGCCCCTGTCACCTTGCCGTCGGATATTTGGCTTGCATGTTTTTTGCAAGAACAGGGAAAGACGAAAAAAATGCCACGGCCCGTGCGCGGCCTTTCCTTGCGCCGCGGACACAGGCTTGATATGCCAGAAGCATGGCCCAACAGAACAAGGTTTGCCTATGTGGAAGAATATAGTTGTCAGTGGTCTGGTGATGACATCGCTCCTGCTGCTGCCGCTCCTGGCGGCTGCCGGGGGACATCATGGCGGCGGTCACGGGCCGCGCGGCTATCGCAATGTCGACCAGTGGCTCCAGAGCCTGCCCGAGGAACAGCAGGTCAAGGCCCGTGCCATCCTTGAAGAAGCCCGCCCCGGCATCGAGGATACCCGCTGGCGCATACGCCAGAAGCGGGAAGAGCTGGCCCATTTCGATTATGCGGAGGATTCGTCCGCCGAGACGCTTTCCCGCCTGGGCTGGGAACTGCAGGACCTGCGCGACCGCCTGCGCCTGCAGCTGGCGCAGCTGGAGGGCCGCCTGCTGGACGAGGTGGGCGTGAGCTTTCGCCGTGCCGGCAAGAGCCGGGGCTGCAACAGCATGATCCGGCAGGACGTGATCCATGCCTATTCCCTGCAGGAAAGCCTCGAACCCTGCCCGTAACGCCCGCCGGCCTTCGCCGACTATCCATGCCCCGCCCGGACGGGGCTTTTTTTGTGCCCGGGCTCCGGCGTCGGGGCCCTGTGCCGGGGTGTATGAAAATTTGTCTGCTGTATAATTTTTAGCCAGATCCGCCCGCCGGCTGCATAAAAACTGGACATCCGGGGCCCCCGCCCGCCCGCCGGAAACGGCATGTTTGCCGGGTTGTGTATTCAACATATTGATTTATATTAAAAAAATATATTTGGCACGGGGGTTGCTATAAAACAGAGCACAAAGGGCAAGACCCAAAGCCCAAAGACAATCCACTCTGCAAAGAGACAAAGGAGCACATATATGAAGACTTCCCGTGTGATGATCCCTGCCCTGCTGGCTGCTGCCCTCATCGGCGGAACCATGACCTCCGACGCTTTCGCCGGTCCCCACCATCGCGGTCAGGGCAACGGTTACGGTCCCTGTTACGGTTACGGCGACGGTGGCTGCTGGGAAGGCGGCTGGGGACATCACGGTCACGCCCGCGGCTGGGGTTACCGGGCCATGTCGGACGCGCAGCGCGCCAAGTTCGACAAGATCATGGAAGAGTTCGCTCCCCGCATGGAACAGCTGCGCGACAGCATCTATGTCAAGCGCCAGGAACTGCGGGCTTTGGAAAACGCCACCAACCCCGATGTGAAGGCCGTGCGCGAGGCCGCTACCGAAATGACCCGCCTGCGCAACGAGATGGCCGACCTGCATGACGCCCTGGGCGACAAGCTGGCTGCCGAAGTGGGCGTGCCGGAAGGCTTCAAGGACGGCCCCCGCGGCCCCCGTGGTCCCCGTGGTGATCGCGGCCCCGCCTTTGACGGCCCCCGCGGTGGCGCCGGCTGCTACGACGGCCCCTATCGCGGCCACTACTAAGCGCTGATACCTGCCAACGGCAGCAAGAAATATCTGGCCGGAAGATCCTCCTCCCTCCGGCCAGGCTCCCGAGAACAGCAACCTCCTTTGACAGGCACCTTTAACCGGAGCCCGCGCTCCGCAAGAAATGCAGTCCTCTGGAACGTCTACCCCGGCCGGGGGATCTCCCCCTGGCTCCGGCCGGGCCTTTCCGAAAAAGGCAGGTGTACACCCCGAGATAGCCCCTCCCCGCCTCTGGCGGACACCATATCCGGCAGGGCGATCCCCCTTGGTCCTGCCGGAGCTCACAAGAGCATCCTCCTCCTTCACCATAACCTCTAACCATCAGAACATCCTCCCTCTTTGGCCGGCTGCCCCTCCCCCTGGGCAGCCGGTCGTCTTTTTCCGGCCGCTGCTCCGGCCGGTCCGCCTTCCTGTCCGTCCGGCGGCAGGGTGTGCCCGGGGGACAGGGGCCCGCCTGTGCCCGGGGCCTGCGGCCTGCGCTGCCGGACGCCGGGACGGGGGAGGGCCCTTCCTCCCCGGGCGCCCCCGGTCTTCAGCGGCGCGGCAGTCCGTCCGGGCCGGCGGGCGGGGCGGTTCGCACCTGCCGTTTTCGGACAGCGGCCGCTTCCTCCCCGGACGCCATGCCCTCCGGCGGGCGCGGTGCATGCCGTCATCGTTCCTCCCGCAGGTCCGCCTTCCTGTGCGCCGATGCCGTGGCGCCGGACTGGCCGCCACAGCGGACAGGCCCGATGCCCTTTGGCGGGCTGTCCTTCCGCTTCGTCTTCTTCGCTTCCTTCGTCGTGCGCGTCGTCCGGGGACGCCGGCGGCGGTGTCTTCCCGGAATGCGCCGGGCGGTGGCAGGACGCGCCACGGCATCGGCCCGGCCCGCGGACACAAAAAAGGCGTCCACCGCACGGGGCGGCGGACGCCTTTGCCGTCGGGCGGATGCGGCGCCCGGGATCAGAACAGCTTGTAGAGCAGGGAAGAGATGGCCACGCAGCCGGCGGCCAGCACGAAGGCATTGCTCCACTGGCCGCGGTAGCGGCGCATGGCCGGGACCTTGTGCACGGCGTACATGGGCATGATGAACAGGATCACGGCGATGACCGGGCCGCTGAGGGACTCGATGATGTCCAGGATGCTGGGGTTGAGCCAGCCGGCCAGCCAGAGGGTCACGAAGAAGAACAGGGCGATGCCGGTGCGCACGCGGCGCGAGGTGGCCGTGGTTTCGGGGGTGGAGGACATCTGGACCAGGATGCCGTGCAGGCCTTCGCGGGCGCCCAGGTAGTGGCCGAAGAACGAGCTGCCGATGGCCAGGAAGGCGATGAGCGGACCGAACCAGGAAATGACGGGATTGTCGAACTGGTTGGCCAGATAGGAGAGCACGGGGATGTTCTGGGCCTTGGCTTCCATCAGCTGGGCCGGGCTGAGGCTGAGCACGCAGCTGAAGACGAAGGCCATGACGAAGAGCACCAGGATACAGGCCGTGCCGCGCAGGGTCCGGGCGGCCTTCTGTTCGGCCGTGTCGCCGTAGTGGCGGCGCTGGGCCAGGGCAAAGGAGGAGATGGCGGGCGAATGGTTGAAGGCGAAGACCAGCACCGGCAGGGTGAGCCAGAGGGTGCCCAGGAAGCTGCCGGCGTCAGGCATCTGCCCCAGGGCGGAGGTGTTCCAGTGCGGGATGAGGTAGAGCGACAGGCAGAAGAGGATGGCGCACAGGGGGTAGACCAGCCACTCGTTGAATTTGAGCATGAAGCTCTCGCCCAGCAGGATGACGGCCATCAGGGCCGCCACCAGCACGCCGGAAAGCAGCAGGCGCGGCGGCGCGGCCAGCTGCAGCTGGTTGACGATGAAGGATTCCACCGTGTTGGTGATGCCCACGGCATAGATGAGCAGGATGGGATAGATGGCGAAGAAATAGAGCAGGGTGATGAGCTTGCCTGCGGAAAGGCCGAAATGCTCTTCCACCACGGCGGTGATGTCGCTGTCGGCACGGGAGGAGGACAGCACGAAGCGGGCCAGGCCCCGGTGGGCGAAATAGGTCATGGGGCCCACCAGCAGGGTGATGACGACCAGGGGCCAGATGCCGGACATGCCCGCATTGATGGGCAGGAAAAGGATGCCCGCGCCCACCGCGGTACCGAAAAGGTTGAGCATCCAGACGACGTCGAATTTCGTCCAGCGGCCGCAGGCGGCGTGGCCGGTCTCAGGGGTCTGTGCCATGAAGGTTCCTTGCAGGTGAAAAGGTTGGAAAAGCAGGGGAACAGGTCCCGGGCCCGTAGCAGGGGCATGCTGGGGGCATCCGGCAGCGGCGGGTGCCCTTCCTGTTCCTGTCCGGGGACGGAAGGGGCCGCCTTCATCGGATGGACGAAGACGGCCCCGGGGGAGCGCGCGGCTCCCGGTCAGCATTCCACCAGGCTGACGGCCAGGCCGCCTTCGCTGGTTTCCTTGAATTTGGCGTTCATCTCGCGGCCGGTCTCGTTCATGGCCATGATGACGGCGTCCAGGCTGACCATGTGCTGCGAGGCCTTTTCGCAGGTGGCCAGCAGGCAGGCATTGTAGGCCTTGATGGCGCCCACGGCGTTGCGCTCGATGCAGGGGATCTGCACATAGCCGCCCACGGGGTCGCAGGTGAGGCCCAGGTGGTGTTCCAGGGCCACTTCGGCGGCGTTCTCCACCACATCCACGGCATAGCCGCGCGCATGGGCCAGCATGGCGGCGGCCATGCTGGAGGCCACGCCCACTTCGCCCTGACAGCCCACCTCGGCACCGGCGATACCGGCGTTGTGCTTGGCCAGGAAGCCCACGGCCGCCGAGGCCAGCACGCCTTCGCGCAGGGCCCGGTCACCGATGTTCATGTTGTAGCGCATGGCGTAGAGCAGGGCGGGCATGACGCCCGCGGCCCCGCAGGTGGGCGCGGTGACGATGACGCCGCCCGAGGCGTTCTCCTCGGCCACGGCAAAGGCATAGGCGTTGACCTGGCCCAGGAAGCGGTCCACGGCCAGGGGCATCTCGCGGGCGCGTTCCAGCAGGGTGTGGCCCTTGCGCCACACGCCCAGGGTGCCGGGCAGCCGGCCTTCGGCCTCAAGGCCGCGGCGCACGCTGGCGTACATGGATTCCATGATCTGTTCCAGGTTCTGGAAGATGTCCGGGCGGGACATGCCGGTGATGGCGCTCTCGTTGTCCAGGATCAGTTCGTGCAGGGTCAGGCCTGTCCTGGCCAGCTGTTCGCGCAGCTGGCGCATGGTGCCGTAGGGATGCACGGGCTTGCCGCGTTCGGGCGGGGTCCAGCCCTTCCACTGGATGAAGCCGCCGCCCACGGAATAGTATTCCATGCTGAACAGGGCCCGGCCGCCGGCATCCTCCAGGCTGACGCGCAGGGTGTTGCTGTAGGGGGCGTCGTGGATGATGGGGCCGTGCTCGATGTCGGCAAGGCCCACCTGCAAGGGGACGTCGTGGATGCGCAGCTCGTGCCGGGCGTCCGCGTCGCGGCCCAGTGTGTCCAGCAGGCCCGCGGGACAGGTCTCGGGGCTGGTGCGCAGCAGGCCCGCCAGCACGGCGGTATTGGTGCCGTGGCCCATGCCCGTGGCGCTCAGCGAGCCCAGCAGCACCACATGGATGCGGGCGGCGCGGCGTACCAGGTCGGGGTCGAGGGCGTCACAGCGCAGGACGAAGTCATGCCCGGCGCGCATGGGGCCGATGGTATGGGAGCTGGAGGGGCCGGGGCCGATCTTGAAAAAGTCGAAGAGCGAGGTCTCGATGGCCGGCCGGACGTGCAGGGGCGTCAGGGGCTTGTGCGTCGTGGGAGTCATGGTGTCTCCTTGTGTGGGATGGCTGTGCCTGGCGTGGGGCGGACGCGGAGCGCGCCGGGGAAGGAGAGGGAGAAACAGAAGGGCGCCCCATTGCAGCACATCCCCTTGTGCCTTGAGTCCGGGGATGTGTCAATATTTTTTAATTTAAAAAATATTTTAAATAGTAAAGATAATCACTATTTTTTTAATTGGCGCATGTAATTATAGACCGTGTAGATGGAGACCTGCATCTCCTTGGCCACATGCTGCACCACGCCCTTGATGAGGAAGGCGCCTTCCTCGTCGAGGATGCGGATGAAGTCCTTTTTTTCCTCGCGGTTCATGAGGGAGGGGTGCTTGCCGGCGCGCCGGATGGCCGCCTCAAGGATGGCAAGGCTGGTATCGCCGGTGCAGGCGGCAAAGGTCTCGCTCACGTCGCGTTCCAGCGGGTCCACATGCAGCAGGGGATGCAGCACGGCCTGGAAGTGCAGCAGGTCGGAAAGGTCGACGTTCATGCAGAAGGCGCCGATGACGCGGCCGTCGGCCCTGCGCAGGAACGAGGTGGAGGACTTGAGGGATTTGCCGCCCGGCGTGGACGAGGGATAGCCCACGAGGTCCGCCACGGCATCGCCCTGCTGGCGCCAGGCCTTGACCACGATGTTGGTGATGGGCGCGCCCAGCTTGCGCCCGGTGAGGCTGCCTTCCAGATGGACGAGGGAGTGGTCGAGGTCGCGGAAATCATGGATGGCGACCTCGCACAGCGGCCCCAGGGTCCGTTGCAGCATGCGGGCCTGCCGGACGGCATTGGCAAAGATGGCGCGTTCTTCATCGGTGAGTGGCGGCAGGGACCCGGAAGGGGCGGCGGACATGGTCACCTCGTGGTGGGATGCGGGCTGGGCCGCAGGTTGGAGGAAAAAGCGGATCAGGCATCAAGATGCAGGCAGGCGGCCTGTCCTGCCGTCCAGACAAGGGTGCGGCGCGTGATGCCCAGGGCCGCCCAGGCCCTGCCCAGCTCGTCGCCGGGCCCGCGGAAGAACCCCTGGCAGGCGCGCGGCAGGTACAGGGCCCGTGCCCGGGGCAGCCCGCCGGGGGCGTCCCCTGTCCGCCAGCAGGGCGTCCAGCAGGGCCGCGGCCCGTATTTCGCTGCGGGCCGCCTCCTCCCCCCGCGCCCGCAGCAGGCAGGCGCAGACATGAAGCCACAGGGCCCGGCCCAGCACGCGCCCGCCCAGGTTCCTGTCGGCGGGCCCGGCCAGCAGGGCCGCCTCCATGCCGGGTTCAGGGGGGGCAAGGCCCATGCGGATGACGGGCACTCCGGCACGACGGGCGTCCAGCCAGCCGCGCGCCAGCAGGGAGAGGGTGAGCGGCAGGGGCCAGGGCGTATAGAGGCCCTGCTGCCAGCGGCGGGCCAGTTCCGTGCCCGCCAGCACCAGGCAGGGATAGAAGCGCAGCATGTCCGCCCCCAGGGCCAGGGCGCGGCGCACATCGGCCAAAAAGTCTTCCGGCTCATGGCCCGGCATGCCGGGCAGCAGCTGCACGCCCAGGGCCAGGCCCGCGTCCCGCACCAGACGGCAGGCCCCGGCGGCCTGCCTGCCGCTGTAGTGGCGTTCGGCGGCCTGCAGGGCCGTGTCGGAAAAGCTCTGGATGCCCAGTTCCACCGTGCGGCAGCCGTGGCGGCGCAGGCGCGCCAGCAGGGCCGCATCCAGGCAGTCGGGGCGGGTGGAGCAGCGGAAACGGGTGATGCAGCCGTCACGGCGGAGGCTGTCGGCCATGTCCAGGCAGGCGTCCAGATCGCGGGGGGCCAGGGCCGTGAAGGTGCCGCCGTAAAAGGCCAGCTCCGCCGGCGGCCTGTCCTGTGTCCGCCGGGAGCGCAGACCGGCGGCCGCGCGGGCCAGTATCTCGTCCAGGGGGACGGCCTGCTGGCCCGTCTGGTCATGCTGGGAACAGAAGACGCAGCGGCGGGGACAGCCGAAAAAAGGGATGAAAACGCTGAAGACCGGGACTGTCCTTGCAGGAATCTCCCACAAAAAAGTAAGCGAAACACGAGACATGGCAGAAAGCGAGCAGTAGCAAGGCTTGGCAGGCTTCACGCGGAGACAAAAATCTTGCCGGAAATGCAAGTTAAGTATATCCTACAAAAAAGTTGTGCATATGTGAAGCGTGCCTGTGGCATAAGGATTGGACATGAAGAAAACATTGACCAAAGCTGACATCGTCGAGCGGATCTACGAGAGTACAGACAAAAATCGGGTTGACGTGAAGAATGTGGTCGAAAAACTGCTGGAGATCATGAAGAACGCCATCAAAAAGGACAATGCTCTTCTGATCAGTGGGTTCGGCAAGTTTGAGGCCTACGACAAGGCATCGCGCAAGGGCCGCAATCCGCAGACGGATGAAGCCATCACGCTGCCGCCGCGCAAGGTCGTCGTCTTCCGTCTGTCCCGCAAGTTCAGAGCCGAACTCAATTCCTGAGATCACGCGGCATTCGGGACGATCCAACGTATCAGTCTCCTCGTTCTCTCCCGGGGTGGCCGTCTTGAGATGTGCCGCGCCGGGAGATTTGTTTTATGCTGTTCCCTTCCTTCCCCTTCCTGTTCCTCTTCCTGCCCGTCCTCGTCTGGCTCTGGAAACTGGCTGCCGGAGAAGACAAAAGCAGGCTGTCCGTGCTCCTGCTGGGGGCCTCGCTGCTCTTTGGGGCCTGTCAGGGCCTGGAGGCCCTGCTGCTCCTGCTGGGCCTGAGCGCGGTCAACTATCTGTTCGGCCTGCTGCTGGCCGATGAGGGGCACCGCCGTCGCCGTCTGGGCCGTCGTGGCCTGCTGCTCCTGGCCGTGCTGCTCAATGTGCTGGTCTGGAGCCGTTTCCGCCACCTGCCGGCCCTGTCGGCCTGGCTGGCCCAGTGGCAGGACGTCCTGCCCGTCCTGGCGCCCGCGGCCATGCCCGCGGGCTTCTCCTTTGCCGTGCTCATCCAGCTGGCCTGGCTGCTGGGCGTCTACCAGCGCCGCATCCGGCCCGGGGGCATCGTGCGGCAGGCCCTGTTCACCACCTGTTTCCCCTATGCCCTGTCCGGCCCGCTGGTCCGCTACGAGGAGACGGGCCCGCAGTTCGATGCCCTGGACATGCCGCGGGCCGACGATCTGGCGCGGGGCCTGGGCCTGCTGGTGCTGGGCCTGGCCAAGAAGGTGCTGCTGGCCGACAGCCTGGCCCCGGCGGCGGACGCCGTGTTCCATGCCGCCGCCCAGGGCCTGCCCCTGAGCACGGCCGAGGCCTGGCTGGGGGCCCTGAGCTATACTTTCCAGATCTATTTCGATTTTTCCGGCTATACGGACATGGCCGTGGGGGCCGCCCTCATGCTGGGCCTGCGCCTGCCGGAGAATTTTGCCGCGCCCTACAGGGCCACGGGCATCGTGGACTTCTGGCGGCGCTGGCACATGACCCTGGGCCGCTGGCTGCATGACTGCCTGTACCTGCCCCTGGGCGGCAGCCGTCACGGCCGGGTGCGGCAGTACGCCAACCTGCTGCTGACCATGCTGGTCTGCGGCGTCTGGCACGGGGCCGGGCTGACCTTCCTCCTCTGGGGGGCCCTGCACGGCTTGCTCCTGCTGGTCAACCACGCCTTCCGGCACCTGCTGCGCGGCAGCCTGGCCGAACGCGTGCTGGCCCTGCCGCCCCTGCGGGCCCTGTGCGTGCTGGTGACCTTCCTGTGCCTGACCGCGGCCTGGGTGCTGTTCCGCGCCGGGGACACGGGCACGGCCCTGCATGTCTGGCAGAGCATGTTCCTCTGGAGCGACGGCCACCCCCTGCCCCTGCAACAGGGGCTGGAGGCCCTGCTGCCCGGCGGTCTGCTGGAGCCCCGGCTGCTGCTGCCGCTGCTGGCCGTCTGCGCCGTCATCGTCTGGGCCCTGCCCTGCAGCCAGCATGTGATGCTGGGCCGCGCCGACGGCAGCCGCCCCCGGCTGCACTGGCAGCCCACCCTGCCCTGGGCCGTGGCCCTGGCCCTGCCGGCGCTGGCCTCCCTGCTGCTGATGCAGGGCCATGCCTTCCTTTCTTTCCGCTTTTGACGGAGGCCCCCATGTCCGAGACAGTGCATCCGGCCCCTGACGGCTGGCTGAAACGTTTCTTCCTTTCCCTGGTGATCCTGGCCCTGCTGGCGGGGCTGCTGCTGGTCCCCTGGGCCGTCTGCTGGCTGACGGCCAGCGGCGAGCTGGATCAGGACGAGGTCGTGGCCCGGCAGGCGCAGGGGGAATTCGTCCTGTTCGGGCCGGGCCTGCCGCAGGACATCATGGCCTACAAGCTGGCCCTGTATGCGGCCGTGAGGCCGGAAGTGGTGGTGCTGGGCTCGTCGCGGGCGGGGAACGTGCGCGCGGCCTTTTCGAGCGCCCCTTCGTGAACATGGCCGGGGCCGCCACGGATCTGGAGAGCCTGCGCCTGCTGGTGGACAGGATGCTGGCCGTCCACAGGCCCAAGGTCGTGCTGCTGGGCCTGGACTTCTGGTGGCTGACGGAAGGTTCCCCGGCCGGGCGTCCCGGGCAGGCCGTGCGGCCCTCCCTGCTGGATGCGTCCACCCTGCGGGCCCCCTGGCTCTGGCTGGCGCAGGGGCGCATCGCCCCGGCGGACATGGCGGCCCCCCTGCAAGGCCGTCTGCGCGCCGACCGTTACGGGCTGGAGGCACAGCTCCGTGATACGGGGTACGGGCCGGACGGCTCGCTCTATGAGGGCGCGGTGCTGGATGGCCGCCTGCCTGCGCCGGACCATGCCTTTGCCCGCACGCTGCGCGGGCTGGCAAGCGGCAGCGGCATCTGGGCCGGGAGCCTTGCGCCGGACAGGGCGCGTCTGGAGGCCTTTGCCGAGATTTGCTGCCGCCTGCGGTCGCGCGGCATCCGCACCATCGTCTTCCTGCCGCCCCTGGCCACGCCCGTGCTGGGGGCCCTTGCCGAAAGGAACGGCGGCGATGCCGGATGGCTGTCCGCCCTGCGGCAGGGCCTGCTGGACTGCGGCGTGGAGAGCATGGATTTTTCGGATCCCCGTGTCTACGGCTCCGGCGATTGCGAGATGATGGACGGCCTGCACGGCGGGGACGTCATCGGCGCCAGCCTGGTGCGCGACATGGGCGACCGGCAGCCCTGGCTGCGGGATACGCTGCACCGGGAGTATCTGAGCCATGTGCTGCGCGACCGGCGCGGTCTGGCAGCCGTGCCTGACGAACGCCTGACAGCCCTGCCCGAAGCGGATTTCCTGGGCCTGCACTGCGCCAAGAAACGTCGCGGCGAGGCAACGCCCCGCTTTTAGGGCCGCAGGAGGACAGACAGGAGACATACGGAGGAAGAGCCGAATGGCCGCGCCGTACTGCCCCGCCCTGTCACTGGGCGCAAGGTCCGGGAGGGGACGGCGGGGGCCCTTGGGGCCGTATGCCATGCGGCCCTTTGTTCGTATCTTCCTGTATCGCAACGGCAAAAGCCGCGCTGGCATGGCGCGGCTTTTACCGTTTTCGTAGTCAGGAATGACAGGGGACGTTGTCCGTCCCGGCGCCGTTCATGCCGTTCGACCGCATGCCGGCTGTTTTTCCCATGCCGCCGGGGGACGTGACGGGCGGGCACAGGCCAGGGGGTCATGATGTCCGTCATGGCCCCCTGTAAAAGTTTTGGGAAGGGAGCGGGGGAGCGCGAGGGGGAGAGGGAGAACCGTTTTTCAAAACGGTTTCCCTCTCCCCCTCGCATAGATATGCTTAACTGCCTGTCGCCCGGCCCGATCAGTAACGCTCGGGCATGTAGTGGGGCGGCAGATCGTTGACCGGGGCACCGTTGCCGGTCTGCCCCAGCTGGTCGCGCAGGTTGCGGGCCAGCTCCATGGTCTCGGCCAGGCGGTGTTCCAGCATGTCGATCTGCTGTTGCTGGGCCGTCAGGGCCTCGTTGAGTTCGCGCAGGCGTTCTTCCTGAAAATAGGCCAGTTCTTCCAGCCGGATGATGCGTTCTTCCTGATCCATGAGCTCTCCTCGGCGTCCCGCGCCTGTGGCCGGGCCGATGCCCCTGCGTGCGGCGCACGCCCGCGGCGGCGGGGCCGTGGCGCGACATGCGTCCATCCGTATGTTTCCGGGCGATACCCTTGCGGGTACCGCCCGTTTTATCATTCTTCGTCGTCGTTCAGCGCCGGGCCGTCAAAGCCCCTGTCCCGACGGCGGGAGCCGAAGGCGGGCTTGCCGTCCCTGCGGAACGTGTTCTTGCGGAAGGGCTTGTCGGCATCCTGCCGGAAGGCGGGCTTGCGGAAGCCGTCGCGGTCGGGACGGCGGACATCGCGGCGGGGGGCCTCGTCCCGCTCGTCATCGAAGCGGGAGAAGGGACGGGAGCGCTTCCAGGCCTCCTGCCCATCGCTGCCGTCGCGATGGTCAAAGCGCCGGGGACGGAAGCCGTCCTTGTGGAAAGGCCGTTCTTCGTCATCGCGGCGCGGCCGGAAGGGACGCTGCCCTTCTCCTCCCTCGCGGTTCACGAAACGGTCGGCACGGGGACGGAAGGGGCGTTCGTCCTGCCCGTCCCTGCGGAAGGAGGGCCGGGCCTGCGGGGCCTCGTCAGCGTCACGGGCGGCACCGGGAAAGGGGCGTGGGCGGAAGGGCCTGTCCGCATCCTGCCGGAAGGCGGGCCTGCGGAAACCGTCGCGGTCGGGGCGGCGGACATCGCGGCGGGGGGCTTCGTCCCGCTCGTCATCGAAGCGGGAGAAGGGACGGGAGCGCTTCCAGGCCTCCTGCCCATCGCTGCCGTCGCGGTCATGGACGTGCCGGGGACGGAAGCCGTCCTTGTGGAAAGGCCGTTCTTCGTCATCGCGACGCGGCCGGAAGGGACGTCGTCCTTCTTCTCCCTCGCGGTCCACGAAACGGTCGGCACGGGGACGGAAGGGGCGTTCGTCCTGCCCGTCCCTGCGGAAGGAGGGGCGGCCTGCGGGGCCTCGTCAGCGTCACGGGCGGCACCGGGGAAGGGACGCGGCCGGAAGGGTTTGTCGGCATCCTGCCGGAAGGCGGGCTTGCGGAAACCGTCGCGGTCGGGACGGCGGACATCGCGGCGGGGGGCTTCGTCCCGCTCGTCATCGAAGCGGGGGAAGGGCGGCGTGCGGTCTTCCCGGAAGGCGCGGCGGCCCTCGTGCCGGGGGGCCAGGCCGTCAGCGCCGCGGCGCTCGTCGCGCCAGCGCTCGGTGGTGTTTTCCTGGCGGGGCTCGCGGCGGTGGCCTTCGCCCGCATCCTCAGCATCGGCATGGCCGCCGCGTTCGGGCATGCGGCCGAAATCGGGCATCAGGATGCGGTGCTGGCGCAGGCGGTCGGCATCGCTGCGGGCCACATAGATCTCTTCCCCGTCCTCGTTGCGGCCGCAGTAATACATGGCCGTGGCGATGCTGCCCGGCGTGGGGATGAAACACTGGGTCTGCTGCGGGCTCCAGTGGCGCTGTTGCAGCCAGCGGGCCAGCTCGTGCATGTCCTCGTCCGTACAGCCGGGGAAGGCGCTCATCATGTAGGGCACCACATACTGCTCGCGTCCGGCCCGACGGCTCTGCTCCATGAAGCTCTGGAGGAAGGCCTCGAAGACTTCCATGCCCGGCTTGCGCATCAGGTCCAGCACGCGGGCGGCGCAGTGCCCGGGGCCACCTTTGAGCTGGCCGCCGGTGAATTCGCCGGTATAGGCCGCCAGGGCCTCAGGATCGTTGAGGGCCAGGTCGGCGCGCACGCCGCTGGCCACGCGCACCTGCCGCACGCCGGGCAGGGCCGCCACCTCGCGCAGCAGGCCCACATGCTGCATCTGCGGAGTGATGAAGGACTTGCAGACCGTGGGGTAACAGCAGCTGCTGCGGCGGCAGCGGGACGAAGGCCGCGCGCCGGGCTCCGCCCTGGCGGCCGTGGCGTCGTCCAGGGCGCAGTGGGCCTGCCACATGTTGGCAGTGGGGCCGCCCACGTCGGAGATGGCCACCTGGCCGCGACGGGACTGGGCCACCAGCGTGCGGGCCTCGGCCAGGATGGACTCCTGGCTGCGGGAGCTGATGCGGCGCCCCTGGTGCAGGGCCAGCGAGCAGAAGGAACAGCCGCCGCCGCAGCCGCGATGGCTGGTGATGCTGGTGCGCAGCATCTCGTCGGCAGGGATGGGCTCGCGGTAGCGGGGATGGGCCGCGCGGGCGTAGGGCAGCGCGTAGATTTGGTCCATCTCTTCCGTGGTCAGGGGCCGGGCCGGGGGCGCCAGCACCAGGGCGCGGTCGCCCACCATCTGCTGGGCCCAGGCGTTCTGGCGGTGCACCTGCTGCTCCAGCATCTGGGTCAGGCGCAGCAGCTCCGTGGCCTCGGCCTGCACGGCCTCGTGGGAGGGCAGTTGCATGCGCGGCAGGTCGAGCCATTCTTCGGGCAGGTCCACGGGGACGTTGTGCTCGTCCACTTTGGCCAGCCAGGCCGTGCCGTCGATGCCGTGCAGGCTCTTGCCTTCGGCCAGACGGCGGGCGCATTCCAGCATGGCCAGCTCGCCCATGCCGTAGATGAGCAGGTCGGCCTTGGCGTCCAGCAGGATGGAGCGGCGCAGGCTGTCGGTCCAGAAATCGTAATGGGTGGTGCGGCGCAGCGAGGCCTCGATGCCGCCCAGGATCACCGGCAGGCCGGGGAAGGCCTGACGGGCCAGGTTGGCATAGACCAGACAGGCGCGGTTGGGACGCGCGCCGGCCTTGCCGCCGGGGGTGTAGGCATCATCGTGGCGCTTTTTGCGGAAGGCCGTGTAGTGGGCCAGCATGGAGTCCAGCGCGCCCGCGCTGACGCCCGCGAAAAGCCGGGGACGGCCCATGACCAGCAGGTCGTCGGGCGACTGCCAGCGGGGCTGGGCCACGATGCCCACGCGGAAACCGTGGGCCACCAGCCAGCGGCCCAGCAGCACGGGCCCGAAGGCCGGGTGGTCCACATAGGCGTCGCCGTTGACCAGCAGCACGTCCAGTTCCTTCCAGCCCAGGGCCTGCATCTCGGCGCGGCTCATGGGCAGGAAGCGGGGCTGGCCGTCCACCCACGGGTCCTGGAACGCCTCGTTGCGGGACCGGGAGCCGGGGCGGGCATCGCGGCGGTCCGCGGGACGCCCGGCACGCGGGAAGTCCCCGGCAGGGCGGCGTCCGTCACGGGGGCGGTCTTCACGGCGGGGACGGCCGTCCCGGAAAGAAGATTCGTTGCGTTCCCCGCGCTGGAAGCGGGAACGGTCGGCAGGCTGCGTGCCGGTGGCCGGACGCGGACGGAAAGGACGGGGCGCGGCGTCGGCGGTGCTGATGTCGGTATCGGCAGGCGCGGGTCGGCGCCGGGGCTTGGGGAAGAAGGGCATGGTTTTCCTTTGGCGGCCTGGGGACGCCACATGGAGGGGATGAAAGGTCGAAAGGGCGGCACCGCGGTGCCGTGGAAGGGGGAGCGCCCGGCAAGGACGCTCCCCTGACGGTTACTTGGAAGGCGGCGTGACCAGCGGCATGGTCTTGGGCGCGGCCTCACCGGCCGGGGGCATCTGGGCGTCGGGATGCCCGGCGCGGCCCATGGCGTGGCTCTTGCTGAAGCCCTGCCATTCCTCATGGCTGATGGCGCCGTCCTTGTTCTTGTCGATGGCGGCAAAGGCCCCGTCCTGCATCTGGGGGAAGAACTTCTTGAATTCTTCCTTGCTGACGCTGCCGTTCTTGTCGGCGTCCATCATGGTGAACTTGTCCACAGGGGCCTTGCCTTCGCCCATGCCGGGCATGGCCAGGGCGGGAGCGGCGCAGAGCATGGCGGCGCAGAGCAGGCCGCCCAGGATACGTTTGTTCATGGTAACTCCTTGCGTCGGTTCAGGGTGTGGCCGCCCCGGTCGTCCATGACCGGGAGGCCTTCACCAGAGGGAAGAAGGCGGCCTTGCCGCGCTCTTCCCGAAATCTTCCGTCGGGAGACCTCCGGGGCCGCACCGGGAGACCGGCATCAGGGGAAGGCCGGAGCGCCGCCGGGATCATCATCATGCCGGCCAAAGCGCGTTGGGGGAGGATGGGGACAGAGGGAAGGAGCCCCTTCCCGCGTTGGCAAGGGCTCTCCTTCCCCCGGAAAAACTGTCCGCTAGTCCTGCGGGTGCAGGGTGTAGTGCTCGCCCTCGTCGCGCAGGCGCCGGATGAAGACCTGCAGGTCGTCGGGCTGGCCGGGCTTGTGGTCTTCGGGATAGAGCAGGGCGGACATGTAGAAGATGGAGCCGATGCGCAGCGCATTGCGGGCGCTGGCCGAAAAACGGTGCAGACGGTGCCCGGCCTGATCCTGGAGCGGTTCGGGCAGCCCCTCAAGATAGGTCTCGCCCTCCTCTTCCAGCGAGGCCAGCAGGCGGGCCTTTTCCTGCATGCGGGCCGTATAGGCGGGCGTATCGTCCACGACGTCCCGGGCCGCCTGTTCGGCCTGCATGACGCGGGCGTGCATCTTTTCCAGCCAGGCCACCAGACGGGCCAGTTGCGGCGACATTTCCATGACGAGCCTCCTTGTGGGACGGCCGGGGAGCGGCCGTCACAGGGCAAAAAGGCCCGGCGCAGGGGCCGGGCCTCCATGACGGGTTTAATCCCAGTGACGCTTGTCCTCGATGGGACGGATCTGCGGGGGCAGGCTGCCCGGCGCCAGGATCTTGAGCTCGGGACGCAGCTTGATCTTTTCGCGGAACTGGTGGAGCAGCTCTTCCTCGCGCTTGAAGCCGCTGGTCTCGATGAACAGGGTCATCTCGTCGATGCCGCCGGGGTTGGTGACTTCGATCTGCCAGCGCTTCACTTCCTCGAAGCGGCTCATGACCTGTTCCACCTGATGCGGGTAGACGAACATGCCCATGATGCGGGCGGTGGTGTCCACGCGGCCCACGATGTTGCCCAGGCGCGGGCTGGTACGGCCGCAGGCGCAGGGGCTGCGGTCGATGTACGACAGGTCGCCCGTGGCCAGGCGGATGAGCGGATAGGTCTTGTTGAAGGCCGTGACCACGATCTCGCCCACTTCGCCGTCCTTCAGCGGGATGCCGGTATCGGGATGGCAGATCTCCACATAGCAGCGGTTGGCGATGTGCAGGCCGGTCTTGTGGAAGCATTCGTAGCCGATGCAGCCCACGTCGGCGGTGCCGTAGCCCTGGCGCATGATGAGGTCGTACTTCTTTTCCATCTGGGAGCGCATCTTTTCGGACAGGCGCTCACCGGTGACGAAGGCCACCTCGAGGAAGAGGTCCTTGCGCAGGTTCAGGCCCTTTTCCTCGGCCTTCTGGGCCAGGTGCATGAGGAAGCTGGGCGTGCCCACATAGCCGGAGACGCGCAGCTTCTGCATGATGTCCAGCTGGGTGGAGGCATCGGTGGGACCGGCGGGGATGACCGCGCAGCCCAGGTTGCGCAGGGGCTCTTCGAACATCAGGCCGGCCGGGGTCAGCTGGTAGTTGAAGGTGTTCTGCACGGCATCACCGGGACGGAAGCCCACGGAATAGAAGGCTTCGGTATAGCCCCAGTAGTCCTCGCCGCGGTCTTCGGGGTCGAAGATGGGCCCGGGGGAGAGGAAGATGCGCTTCAGGTCCCCGATGTCCTTGGTCAGCAGGCCGCCCAGGCGCGGGCCCATGGACTGCAGGAAGATGAGTTCCTTTTTCTTGAGGATGGGGATGTGCTTGATATCGGACAGGGTCTTGAACTTCTCCACGTTGAACTGCGCACGGTCGAAGCGTTTCTTGACGTCTTCGGAGTAGCGGTAGGCGTAGGAGAGCAGGTCCTTGAGCTGGATCAGGCAATATTGACGGCGTTCGCTTTCGTCGAGCACTTCACGGCGGCTGTAGATGCCTTCGGTACGGTCTTTACGAGTCATACGGCCTCGCCTTGTAGAATTTTATTTGGGACAGTTGTTTACGCAACCTGAACCATATTTGCAAGCACTATTTTATTTTTACAATTATATCAAAGTGTTATTTGTAATTTTTAAGCGTATCCGCCTTTGCCGCACCGGCGGGGCGCGCCGCGTCTTCCAGGCCCGCGGCCGTGAGCCCGTGGAGCACGAGGGCCCCGGGATCGCGGCGGCAGTACTGGTGCAGGGGGCTCTCGCCGCTGTCGAACAGGGCGAAGATGCGGTCAAGGCGCCGCTGGTCCTGCAGGGGGACCTCCAGACCGGCCCGCCCCAGGGCATGGCCCGCAAGCCAGAGGGAAAGGGCCAGCTGCTGTTCGTTGCCCGTGATGGGCCGTGCGGCCGGGGCGTACCAGGCGGCGCAGCTCACGGCGGGCAGCATCCTGCCCCTGTCGGGATGCCGGCGGCGCCAGGCCAGGATGACGTCGGCCAGCTTGTCCCCGCGATGGGAGGGGCACCAGGCTTCCAGATGATCCAGCAGGGCGTCGGTCCCCGCCTTGCCGAGGCGCACCTGCTGCGTGCGGGCGGCGGCCCAGCCGTCCAGCATCAGTACGGGCGTGAGGGCGTTCTCGCTGCTGTCCAGATAGGTGGCGCATGTCCAGGGCGCGGCCACGGGCGTGTATCCGGCGTTGTCGGGGAGGCTGCGGGGAGCGCAGGCCGCAAGGCAGCACAGCAGCAGGACGAGGCAGGGGAGCAGGCGGGTCATGGTCTCTCCTCGGTGGGGGGAGCAGCGGCCCGGCGCCGGCGGCGCTGCTCCAGGATGCGTTCCTTGAGACTGTCGTAAACAGGCGCCGAATGCAAGGCATTGGCCGTGAAGGCCGCGGCGAAGGCGGCCAGCAGCACGGCCGGGGCCAGATGGAAGCCGCCGCACATCTCCATGACCAGGGCGGCCCCGGTGAGGGGCGTGCGCACGGAGGCGGAGAACAGGCCCGCCATGCCCAGCACCAGCAGGGTGGCCGTCTGTTCCGGGGCCACCAGCCCGGTATCGCGCAGGGGCGCGGCCAGCAGGGCGCCGGCCATGCTGCCCGCCAGCAGGATGGGCATGAGGATGCCGCCGGAAACGCCCGAGGCGAAACTCACGCAGGAAAAGGCGATCTTGCCCGCCAGCAGCAGGGCCAGCATGAGGACGGGCAGGCGCAGATGCTCCAGCTGCAGGGCGGTGAGGCCGACATTGCCCATGATCTCCGGCCAGAGGAAGAGCAGCACGCCGCAGCAGGCGAAGGGGAAGACGATGCGCACGGGGCCGGGCAGCCAGCGGGCCCTGTCCTGCCAGCGCAGCAGGCGGATCATGCCCGCATTGTACACGGCCCCCAGCAGGCCGCAGGCCATGCCGACCGGCAGGGGCAGCCAGTACTGGCTCCAGTGCAGGCCGGGCAGCCGGGCGAAGGGGAAGACCAGGCCGAAGCCCAGCACCACGTCCACCATGAACCAGGCCGACAGGGCCGAGAGGCTGGTGAAGAGCAGCATGGGCAGGGTGAGCGGGGTCCTCATCTCCTCGAAGGCGAAGAACATGCCGGCCACGGGCGCGCCGAAGGCGGCGGTCATGCCCGCCACGCCGCCGCCCACCAGATAGCGGGGCCGGTTGGCGCGGCAGCGGTCGTGCCACATGTAGCCCACGCCCGCGCCCACGGTGGCGCCCATCATGATGCAGGGGCCCTCGCGCCCCACGGACAGACCGGCGCTGAGCGCGGCCAGGGTGGCCACGAACTTGCACCAGAGCACCCGTGCCCAGCGCATGGGCGGCAGCTTTCCGGCCGCGATGAGCTCCACCTGCGGGATGCCGCTGCCGCCGATGAGGGGCTCATGGCGCAGGAGCAGCCCGGCCGTCAGGGCCATGAGCAGCAGCCCGGCGGCCAGCAGGGCCAGCGCGGCCGGTGCCAGGGGATCCTGTCCGGCCACATGGGCGCGGATGGCCGTGTTGATGATGGTATAGAGCCAGCGGAACAGACCGATGACCCCGCCGGAGACGAGGCCCGTGAGCAGGGCCTGGGCCATGAGCGTCCAGGCGCCCTGACTGCGCAGGGCCGCGGATTCCAGGATGAAGGGGGGCAGGGAAGGGCGGAAGGCCATGAGGATCCTGTGGGGATGAGGGAGAGGACAGGCAGCACGGGATGTGCCTGCAACAGCCTGTAAAAAAATGGGGATAATACCTGTCCTGACAGGGACAGTATGGAGGCTGGGCAAAAAAAATTCAAGTTTCTGGCAAAAAACGGAAAAAAGTGCTTGCCAACCCTCGGGGAAATCTGTACAAGCATCTTCGTTGTGACGAACAACACCACCTCACGCCGAGGTAGCTCAGTTGGTAGAGCAGGGGACTGAAAATCCCCGTGTCGGCAGTTCAATTCTGTCCCTCGGCACCAGGGAATCCAAAGGCTTGCAGCTTTCGCTGCAAGCCTTTTTTCGTTACGGGCTTTTGCCGGACGAGCCTCTGCGGGCAGCCGGCCGTCTGCTCCTTCCATGGGGCGGGCCTTCCCGCTCTTTCCTTCTTTTTTTTTTCTTCTTCTTCTTCTTTCCTTGCTCTTTTGGTCCTTGCCCGGCGCGGCGGGGCCACCAGGTGGCGGCAGTCCTTCCGGCAGCGCACAGCGTGCCGCATGTCTGGAGAATGGGGCCCATCCCTTTGCGCCGTTGCCGCGTGCCCCCTGTGGCGGGCTCCCTGTAAGGGGCAAAAGCGGGAAGGAAACGTCCGCCTCCTTCCCGCTCCCTGTGCAGGTGTCTTTGTCGTGATCCGGCCCGCAGGAGACCGGAGACGTCAGGCAAGGGGCATGCCTTCCCCGCCAAAGACGCGCACGTCCCCTTCTTCCCGCCATCGGCGCAGCAGGTCGCGCACCGCGCCCGGGCCGTAGACCACATGCAGGCGCATGTCCATGCCCCGGCTGCGGGCGGCCTGCCGCAAGGGGGCGAAGGCGGCTTCCGCTTCCTCCGCGCTCTGGCGGCGCACATAGGCCGTGAATTCCGCCATGGCCCCGGCGGGCGCCAGCTGGTCCACCTCGCCGTAATGGCCGAGGTCGATGCCGGCATCATAGACGGCACGGATGGTGGCCTCTCCATCACAGGCGGCCAGCGGGGCGGCCGTGTCGCGCAGGGGGCAGGCGGCGGAGGCCAGACAGCAGATCATGCCAGCACCTTGGCCAGCAGGATGAGCAGGAGGCCGCAGGTGATGACGATGATGTCCTGTTGTCTGCTCTTGGAGATCTTGTTCCACATGATGTCCTCCCGGGGGTCGGGCGTGTTCCAGCCGCGACAGGTTGCAAAGGGTCGTTACGGAACGTGGGGGATGGGCAGATGTCCCCGTGCGGGGATGGTGCCATCCCGGGCACGGTGCGCCGGGGCATCCCTCCCCCGGCGCCGGGGCCCTACTGCAGGAAGCAGAGGACCACCAGCAGGGCCAGGCCGGCCTTGACCGAGGCCACACAGAAGCCGATGAGCGCGCCGGAGAGGCCCGCGGCCTTGATGTCGCTGAGGTGGGTGGTGAGGCCGATGCTGGAGAAGCCCAGCAGGAAGCACCAGTTCATGAAATTGCTGGCCATCTTGGCTTCTTCCTTGCTCATGAAGCCGAAGGTGTTCAGCAGGACCACGGCCAGGAAGCCCAGCACAAAGACCGGGAACTTGTCGAGGATGATGCGCATCTTGCTGGTGTTGGCCAGCTGGGAATGCACCCTGGCATCCTCGGCGGCCACCATGATGGCCAGCATCAGCACCACCAGGGGCAGACAGATGACCCGGCCGATATTGTACACACCGGCCACGACGCCCGCGTCATTGCTGAAGGCGAAGCCCGCCGCCAGCACCTGGGCCGAGTTGACGATGCCCACACCGGCGAAGGCCCCGAACTGGTTGGGGCTGAGGTCGAGCCAGTGGCCGATGAAGGGGAAGACGAAAAGGGCCAGCAGGCCGAACATGAGCACCACGGCGATGGTGTAGGCGATATCCTCGTTCTTGGCCCTGACGGCCGGGGCGATGGCCACACAGGCCGAGAGGCCGCAGATGGACAGGCCGGCGGCCAGGCAGGCCCCCAGCGAAGGCGACATGCTGAGGCGGCGGGAGAGCCACATCAGGATGATGGCCGAGGTGAACAGGAAGACGGAAATGATGATGATGGCTTCCGAGCCGGTCTTGATGAGCCCGGCGAAGGAATATTTGCAGCCCATGACCACGATGCCGGTCTTGGTCAGGGTGGTGGAAAAGCGCAGGCCGTCCCGGAAGACGGCGGGCACGCCGACGGTATTGCAGATGAGCATGCCCAGGATGATGGCCACGATGAAGTCGCTCAGGTTGAGGGACTTCATGAAGGGATGCAGGGCGATGAGGCGCGGTGTTATGAACCACGAAAAAACGGCGACGCCTGTCAGCAGAAGGATACCGGGCAGGGCGGAAAGACTTTTCCGGGCAAAGGACGCTTCGTGGTGTTCACAGCTGGCCATGATTCTCCCCTCATTGTTTTGTTACATGCTTTTACAAATCGCAACATACTCCTGTTGAAGGAAAGATAACATGGAATACCTGTTTTGTATGCAGAAAAAATAAAAAACTATAATTCACAACAGGGAATTATATACTTTTATTTTATAGTAAATGAAGTAAATATGTATTCAAAAACATGTGCATTTTTTCATAAATAACGTATTCATTGAAGATCTCTTTTTATGACAAGAACACTGTCCATGCATGTCGCGCATACATGACAGTCATGGCAGGCCACGACAGGGAAGAACGCCGGGGAAAAGGCCGCCGCACGGGCACGGCAAACCGTTGCTGCAATGGGGCGGGGAGCACGGCATCATGGCAGCGCCAGCCCGCATGTTTGAAAATATTTTTTGAGATCCTGGGGCGGGCGCACCATGCGCCGACAGCGCACGGAAGGGCCCCTGACGGGAGCTCAAAAAAATAAATCAATATATTTTAATGTGTTAAAAAGAAAGTGCTGGCCCACCAGCCGCCAACGGCCACCGTATGCGGACATCATGCTGTCCCGGCGGGCACAACCTTCTCAGCGCAGCGGCGCGGCCGGCGCCGGGCTGTCCGGCAGCCAGGGAGGCCGCCGATCGCAGGGTCTGGCCTCTTCTTCCGCCAGCTGCTGGCAGTCGTGGCAGCGGCAGGCCCCGGGCACGGCCAGCAGGCGGGACAGGGGGATCTCTTCACCGCAGTCCCTGCACAGGCGGCGGCCGCTGCAGCGCAGGTCGCCCAGCAGGCCTTCCAGGGCGCGGATGCGCGCCGCGCACAGGCCGGCATGGCTCCGGGCCAGCAGCTCCGCCATCTCGTCACGGGCGTTGTCCGCCTCGTCGCCGTGGCCGTGGGGCTGGGCGAATCCGGCGCACAGGCAGGCCAGGTGCCGCCGTTCCTGTTCCAGTTTGCGTTGCAGGGAATGCTGGGCGTCGTCCATAAGACCTCCGGGAACATCATTTCCCGGCAGGATACCCCGGCCCGCGCCCCGGAGCATGGCGAAGCGGTGACGGCCGGCGTTCGCTCCTGTGAAAAAAAAAAGCCCCGCGTCATGCGGGGCCCCTGACATGCGGCGACGTGCGGCGGGTTTCAGCGGCGGAAGCTGCTGACCACCTCCACGGGGATCTCCTGCCGGAAGACCTTGCGCACCAGCTTGGCGCTGCCGCGCACCAGATCCAGCTCGATGGGGCATTCCTCGGGGGCGCGCAGCGAGAGCTGCAGGCCGCCTTCCTTGCGGGCCTCGAAACGGACGGTGCGCACGATCTGGCGATGGCTCTTGTCCATGCGCTCGGCCAGCAGCAGGAAGAGGGAGAGCAGGCGGATCTCCTCGCGGGTCTCCTGGTCGAATTCCATGAAGAGCGGCACCTTTTTGGAGGGGCGCTTGCGGTGGAAGTAGGTCAGGGCGGCCATGATGTCCACTTCGCGGCGGGTGAAGCCCAGCAGCTCGGTGTTGCGGATCAGGTAGTGGCTGTGGGCATTGTGGCGCGAGAAGGAGATGAAGATGCCGATGTCGTGCAGCAGGGCCGCATAGTGCAGCAGCTCGCGGGCCAGGTCGCCGGAGGCGTGCAGGCCCATGACCTTGGCGCTGTCGAACAGGTCCAGGGCCAGGCGCGAGACATGGCGGGAGTGGCGTTCCTCAAAGCGGCAGCGCCGCGCCAGGTGGAGCACGCTCTCCTTGCGTACGGGATGGAAGCTGCCGTCGGCATGGGGCATGCGGGTGGACAGATAATCCACCAGGATGCCGTTCTGCAGGTTGCGGTTGCTGATGCGCACGCTGTCGAAGCCCTGATCCTCCATGATGGTCTGGAGGATGGCGGCACCGGCCACGATGACGTCGGCACGGTTGGGATTGATGCCGGGCACGCTGCGGCGTTCCTTGAGGGTGCGGCCGCACAGTTCCTTGACGGCCCGGCGCAGGCCGCCGTAGCTGAGCACGTCGCGGGATTCCTGCGGGGCCCGGCCCGTGCGGGCGGCGTCCTCGGCATCCAGGGCGGCGGCGATCTCGGCCAGGTTCTGGGCCGTGCCGGAGCTGGCCACGGCCTCCTCGATGACGAAGTCCGCTATGCGCTGGAACGAGCGCAGGGCATTGTTGCGGATATAGGTCTGCAGGGCGGCGTAGCGCCTGGCGGAGATGGTGCCGGAGTCCTTGTCGAAAAAGAGGTTGGACAGGCGCACGCAGCCCATCTTGAGGGAGTCGAGGTTGCGGTATTCCTCGGAATTGCCCACCACCAGCTCGGTGCTGCCGCCGCCGATGTCGATGAACAGGCGCAGGCTCTCGGTATGGGCCAGGCCGCTGGAGACGCCCAGATAGATGAGGCGGGCCTCTTCGCGGCCGGAGACCACGCGGAAGTCGATGCCGGTCTTTTCCCTGACACGGCGCATGAAGTCCGGGCCGTTGACCGCGTCGCGCACGGCGGCCGTGGCGATGGCGATGACCTCCGAGGCGGCGTAGACGGCGCACATCTCGGCCATGCCGCGCAGGACGTTGATGGTCCGGGCCATGCTCTCTTCACGCAGGTGCCCCGTCTCGAAGGCGCCTTCGCCCAGGCGCACCATGTTCTTGACCTGGTTGAGGACCGTATGCGAGCCGTCGGGCAGGACGCGCACCAGCATCAGGCGCAGCGAGTTGCTGCCCAGGTCGATGATGCCGATGACGCGTTCCCCCTCCGGCCCTTCGTGGTCCGGCACTACAGGATGGGACATACGCACTCCAGCTCCACGCCAAAGATGTGCATGAACAGATCGCCCTTGACCAGCAGGCGGTCCTGCTCGGGGGCGCAGTCCCGGGCGCCGCTCAGGGTCAGCACTACCTTGCCGGGCTGCAGGTCGACGGCCACGTCGTGCACGGCCTCCATGTGGCGGTAGTCCAGGGCGTCGGCCATGCGGATGAGGGCCGCGGCCTTGTTCAGGGCCTCGCGGTCCTTCTTGCCCAGGGCGGCGAAACGGCGGTGGCGCAGGGCGGGCCAGGCCTTGCGGTGATAACGGACGAGCTGGGCCACCAGGGAGCGGTCTTCGGGCAGCAGGGCCAGGCTGGTGTCCTGCTCCACGATGCGCATGCCCTTCTTGTGATGGCCCTTGCGCCCGGAAGCGAAGCCGATGTCATGCAGGCAGCAGGCGATGCGCAGGCGGTAGAGCCAGCGGCCGTCCAGACCGTGCAGGGGCTGGAGCTGGTCGAAAAGCTGTTCCGCCAGGTGGGCCACATGCTGGCCGTGGCGGCGGGTGGCCTCCAGCTCGGGGCTGCCCGGCAGCAGATGCTCCAGCAGGGCCTCGCAGGGCAGGGGCGCCCAGTCGCGGGCGGCATCGGCCGTTTCGGGCCCGGCCACCTTGACGCGCTTCTTGCCCGTCCTGGCCTTCTTTTCTTCCTTGTCCTTTTTCCTGGCTTTCTTTTGGGGGGCGGCTTCCTGCTCCGCTCCGGCGTCCGGCGCCGGAGCTTCCTGCGCCGTCACGGGCGCTTCGGCCGGAGCCTGCGCAGGCTCTTCGGCGGGGGCAGCTTCCTCATTCACCGCTTCTTCAGGGCGGTCTTCCCGCGCTTCGGGGGCGGCGGCCGCGGGTTCCGGCGCCTGTTCCGGGGCGGGCCCTTCCGCGACGGCGGCCGTCACGGCAGGCGCTTCGGCAGCTTGGGGAGCGGGTTGCGGCGCGTCCGTACCGGAGCCGGGCAGGGACGCCCGGAGGCGTTCGTCGCCGTCGTTACGGGGGGCGGTGGCGGCAGCGGCCTGCCCTGGCGCTGCTGCCGGCTGCGGCTGGTACTGCTGCCGGTCTTGCCGGCGGGGCGTTTTTTGGTAGCCATGATGAAAGCTCCTTGGGATCAGATATCGTCCCTGGTGATATGTTGGGCGATCATGCGTTCCTGCGCGTTGACGGCCGTTTCCTTGCTGGCGGGCTTGAGCCGCGTGTAGGTGGCGTCGGCCTGCAGCTGCCAGGTCTGGACGTTGTCGGCCAGGTGGACTTCGAGGATGTCCTCGCGGATCTTGCGGCGCAGTTCGGGATCGAGGATGGGGGCCAGGACCTCGATGCGGTGGTCGAGGTTGCGCGGCATGAGGTCCGCGCTGCCGATGTACATGATGTCGTCGCCGTTGGCATGGAACCAGTAGATGCGCGAATGCTCCAGGAAGCGGCCCACGATGCTGGTGACCGTGATGTTCTCGCTGATGCCCGGCAGGCCGGGGCGCAGACAGCAGATGCCGCGCACCTGCAGACGCACGCGCACACCGGCCATGGAGGCCCGGTACAGGGCGCGGATGATGCCCGCATCCACCAGCTGGTTGCATTTGAAGATGATCTCGCCGTTGCCGTAGCGCTTGTGCAGTTCGATCTCGCGGCGGATCATCTCCATGAGCGGGCCGCGCATGGCCTGGGGCGAGACCAGCAGCTTGCGGTACAGATCGCGGTCGGCATAGCCGGTCATGACGTTGAACAGGTCGGTGACGTCGGCGCAGATGTCCTCGTTGGAGGTGATGAGGCCCATGTCCGTGTAGATCTTGGCCGTGGAGGCATTGTAGTTGCCCGTGCCGATGTGGACATAGCGCGTGATGTGCCCGGCCTCGCGGCGCACCACCAGGCAGAGCTTGGCGTGCACCTTTGAGGCCGATGAAGCCGTAGACCACGTTGACGCCTTCCTTTTCCAGCTCTTCGGCCCAGGTGATGTTGCGCTCCTCGTCGAAGCGGGCCTTGAGCTCCACCACGGCCACCACCTGCTTGCCGCGGCGCCGGGCCTCGATGAGGGCGCGCACGATGGGCGAGTCGTTGCCCGCGCGGTACAGGGTCTGCTTGATGGCCAGGACGTTGGGGTCCTCGCTGGAGCGGCGGATGAAGTCCAGCACGGCCTTGAAACTGTCGTAGGGATGGAAGAGCACCACGTCCCGCTTGCGCAGGTGGCCGAACATGTCGCCTTCCTGGAACAGGCGCGAGATGTGCCCCTGGATGCCGGGCGTCTTGAGCTGGGGGCGGTCCACATTATAAAGGGTCATGAACTCGGAAAAGCCCATGGGCCCCTTGATGCGGTAGATCTGGAAGGGCTGCAGGCGCAGGCGCCGCGCCAGGAAGTCCACCAGCTCGCGCGAGGCCTTGTGGGCGATCTCCAGGCGCACCACATCGCCGAAGCGGCGCTGTTCCACCAGGTCGCGCACGGCTTCCAGCAGGTCGTCGGCCTCGTCTTCCTCGATCTCCAGGTCGGTGTTGCGGGTGATGCGGAACAGGGCGGAGCTGACCACCGTATGCCCGGGGAAGAGCAGCTCAAGATACTGGGCCATGAGGTCTTCCAGCAGCAGGATGTCATCACCGCGCACGTTGGGATCGAAGCCCAGGGAGGCGTAGGTCTTGGCCTCCTTGTTGCGCGGGATGAAGATGAAGCGCGAGAGGTTGTTGGGACACTTCAGGCGCACGAAGCGCGTCTCCCTGTCGCGGTTGCGCAGCTGGATGATGAAATTGAGGCAGGTGGTGGAGATGGTGGGGAAGGGGTGCCCGGGGTCGATGGCCTGGGGCGTGAGCACGGGGTAGATCTCGTTGCGGAAATAGCCGTCCAGGAAACGGCGCTGCTTTTCCGAAAGGTCGGTATAGCGCACGATGCGCACGCCCCTTTCCAGCAGTTGCGGGGCCAGGCTCTTGAGCCAGTGGCTTTGCGCGCGCGAGGTCAGCAGCAGGGTGCGGCGGCGGATCTCGGCCAGCTGCTTGGCCGGCGTGATGCGGTCGGCCGAGCCGTTGGCCGCGCCGTTGCGGTACTGGCGCAGGATGTTGGCCACGCGGACCATGAAGAATTCATCAAGGTTGTTGTAGAAGATGGCAAGGAATTTGAGCTGTTCCAGCAGGGGCTGCTGGGGCGAGAGGGCTTCGTCCAGGACCTTGGCGTTGAAGTCCAGCCAGTTGATTTCCCGGTTGAGGAAAAGGTTGGGGCAGGAAAGGTCCTGCATGTCTTCAGGCGAGCAGGGTTGCTCGGGATATTTGAGGACTATCTGGGAGGTCATGCCGCTCTCCTTGTGGGCGTAGCTGTTCCCGGAATACTGCTGCATGCGTGTGACGATTCTGTGACATTTTCGGACAGGATTGCGAAAGAAAAAGCGAAGAAAAACAGGCGGGCTCCGGGCCGCACCGGAAAGGGCCAGGGCTGGAAAACCGCGCTCCCGTAAGGTGAAGCATCTTTCCGCAACCGGTGTTGAGGTGTTAGCACAGGCCCCTGCGGAGCTCAAGGGGGGCAGGCCCGGGGGGAAGGCGGCGGGCCGCTGCGGGCGGCAGGGCGGGCGCGGGCCCCAAAAAAGGGGAGGCCTTGCGGCCTCCCCGGCATGGGGGCTGGTCTCAGTCCTGCATGCGGAAATCCACGCGGATCTTGAACAGGCGCGTGGCGGGCAGGTTGAGGATGGGGATGCCCGTGCGGGCCGTGATGTCGGCCAGCGTGGCGCGCTCGTCTTCCCGCGAGGGGCTGATGAGCGTGAACCAGATGTTGTAGTTGTGCTCGCGCAGGTAGTTGTGGGTGATGCCGGGACGGGCGTTCACGTCGCGCACGAAGTCCTCCATCCTGTCCTCGGGCACCTTGGCCGCGCAGAGGGTGGAGACGAATCCCAGTTTGCCGGACTGGAAGTTGGCTCCCAGGCGGCGGATGATGCGCCGCTCGCGCAGGCTGCGCACGCGTTCCAGGGCCTCTTCCTCGGGGATGCCCAGCAGCGTGCCCAGGTCGGCATAGGGGCGGGGCGTCAGGGGAAAGGCCGTCTGGATGATGTCCAGCAGGCGGCGGTCGGTCTCGTCCAGGGCTTCCTGCGCGGTGTGGGGACCGCAGTATTCGGGGGCGTCCGTCATGGTGGCTCACTTTGCGCCCGTGGCGCGCTTGGGCTGATAGGTGCACAGGGGCTCTTCGGCCATATGGTTGCCGTTCATGCTCCAGGCGCGGGCACGGCAGCCGCCGCAGACCTTATGGAACTCGCACACGCCGCACTTGCCTTCGTAGCACTTCTGGTCGCGGAACTGGCGGAAGTACGTGCTGTTGCGCCAGATCTCGGGGAAGGGCGTCTCGCGCACGTTGCCGCAGTTCAGTTCCAGATAGCCGCAGGGCTGCACCTGGCCGGTATGGCTGATGAAGCAGAAGCCCGTGCCGCCCAGGCAGCCGCGGGTCATGGCGTCCATGCCGAAGGTCTCGGGCGTGACGGCCACGCCTTCCTCATGGGCGCGCTGGCGCATGATGCGGTAGTAGTGCGGCGCGCAGGTGGCCTTGAGGTGCATGCTGGTGGTCTTGCGGAAGTCGTAGAGCCAGTGCAGCACGTCCTCGTATTCCTCGGCGCTGATGACCTGGTCGGCCAGGCCCGAGGCCCGGCCCATGGGCACCAGCAGGAAGATGTGCCAGGCGGCCGCGCCGATGCGCTCGCACAGCTGGAAGATGTCCTTGAAGCTGTGCAGGTTGTTGCGCGTGACCGTGGTGTTGATCTGGAAGGGCACACCGGCCTGCTTGAGGTATTCGATGCCGCGCATGGAGGCTTCGAAGGCCCCGGGCACGCCGCGGAACTCGTCGTGGCTGGCGGCGTCGGCACCATCGATGGAGATGGAGCAGCGGTTGACGCCGGCTTCCTTGATCTTGCGGGCCAGTTCGGGCGTGATCAGGGTGCCGTTGGGCGAGAAGGCGCAGGTCAGCCCCTTGTTGTGGGCATAGGCCACCAGCTCATAGACATCGGGGCGCATCATGGGATCGCCGCCGGTGAAGATGATGATGGGATTGCCCACCTGGGGGAAGGTGTCGATGAGGGCCTTGGCCTCTTCGGTGGAGAACTCGCCCGGATAGGGTTCCGGGTGGGCCTCGGCGCGGCAGTGCTTGCAGGCCAGGTTGCAGGAACGGGTCACTTCCCAGGCGATGAGCTTGCAGGCGGGCGTGCCGTCCTCAAGGGTGCGCACCATCTTGTGGCCGGGCGCTCCCCCGGGATGACCGCCGGGACGGGCACCCGCGGCACCGGGATGGCCGCCGGGGTGCCCCCCCATGCCGCCGGGATGGCCCGGCATGTGCTTTGCGTCATGCATCAGCGCACCAGCCTTTGCTTGAGCAGGGTCTCGGTGAAGTAGGTGATGAGCATCTTGGCACCGGCGCGCTTCATGCCCAGCAGGCTTTCCATCATCACGGCTTCTTCGTTGATCCAGCCGTTGAGACCGGCGGCGCGGATCATGCTGTATTCGCCGCTGACCTGATAGGCGCACAGGGGCACGTTCACGGCGTCGCGCACCTGGCGGATGATGTCCATGTAGGGGCCGGCGGGCTTGACGATGAGACAGTCGGCGCCTTCGTCCAGGTCGGCCAGGGCTTCGATGATGGCTTCGCGGGCATTGGCGGGATCCATCTGGTAGCTCTTGCGGTCGCCGCAGGCCGGAGCGGACTCGGCGGCTTCGCGGAAGGGACCGTAGAAGGCCGAGGCGTACTTCACGGCATAGGACATGACGGGCACCATGACCAGGCCGGATTCGTCCAGGGCATGGCGGATGGCGGCCACGCGGCCGTCCATCATGTCGGAGGGGGCCACCATGTCGGCACCGGCGGCGGCATGGCTCACGGCGGTCTTGGCCAGCAGTTCCAGGGTGGGGTCGTTGAGCACCGCGCCGCCGGGGGTCAGGATGCCGCAGTGGCCGTGGCTCATGTATTCGCACAGGCAGACGTCGGTGATGACGTAGAGCGAGGGCCAGCGATGCTTGAGGCGGCGCACGGCTTCCTGTACGATACCGTCCTCGGCATAGGCGCCGCTGGCCTTTTCGTCCTTCTCGGCCGGGATGCCGAAAAGGATCACGGATTGCAGGCCGTCATCCACGGCCTTTTCCACCTGCTTTTCCAGCTCGGCCAGCGACAGCTGGTACTGGCCGGGCATGGCGCCGATCTCCTTGCGGAAGGACTGGTCCTCGGTCTCCACCACAAAATAGGGCATGATGAGGTCTTCGGCCAGCAGGGGCGGGGTCTCGCGCACCATGCTGCGGATCTCGGGGGTCCAGCGCAAACGTCTGCCGCGATGGAAGGATTGGGACATGGTTCTACCTCGATGCGGCAATGCCGCGGTTGTGTTTGGGGAGGATGGCGGCGGCCCGTCCCCGTCCCGGAGGGGCCGCGGGAAGGACCGGCGCGCGGAAAGGCCTGCGCCCCGATGCCGCCGGGCGACAGGGGACGGGACCTTCCGGTGTGAAGGCCACCATAGCGCAAAACGCCACAGGGGAAAAGCCGCCGGGCAGGGCTGTGATCGCCGGCATGCCGGCCGGCAGCCGGCCTTTGCGATGTTGCTGCAAAAACGCCCCGGCATCCTGGGATGCCGGGGCGTCGTCGTCTCTGGAGAAGGTGGCCTACAGGCCGATCTCTTCGTCAGTGAGGTAGCAGGCGGGGTCCTGGGCCCATTCGTCGCCGTAGTAGGCTTCGGCGCGGGCGCGGAAGTTGCCGCCGCAGATGTTCAGGAAGCGGCACTTGGCGCAGCGGCCGCCCACATGGGCCTTCTTGTCCTTGAGCTTGTGCAGCAGCTCGATGCTGGGATCGTCCCAGATCTGGGAGAAGGGGCGCTCCAGCACGTTGCCGAAGGTATGGTTGCGCCAGAACTGGTCGGCATGGACCTTGCCGTCCCAGGAGATGCAGCCGATGCCGCGGCCGGAGTTGTTGCCTTCGTTGTACTGCAAAAGCTCGAAGACTTCCTCGGCGCGCTTGGGATCCTCGCGCTTCATGCGCATCCACAGATAGGGGCCGTCGGCGTGGTTGTCCACGGTGAGGATCTCCTTGGGCTTGCCGGCGTCGAACAGGGCGCGGGTCTCGTCCATGATGAGGTCCAGCACCTGACGGGTCTCGGCGTGATCCAGGTCTTCCTTGATGAGCTCGGAGCCGCGGCCCGAGTACACCAGGTGATAGAAACAGGCGCGGGGCACTTCCAGGTCGGCCAGCAGGCGGAAGATGCCGGGGATCTCGCCCACGTTGCGCTTGTTGATGGTGAAGCGCAGGCCCACCTTCAGGCCTTCGGCCTGGCAGTTGGCCACGCCTTCCAGGGCCTTGCGGAAGGCGCCGGGCACGCCGCGGAAGCGGTCGTGCACTTCTTCCATGCCGTCCAGGGAGATGCCCACGTAGGAGAGGCCCACGCCCTTGAGTTCACGGGCCTTTTCCTTGGTGATGAGGGTGCCGTTGGTGGAGATGACGGCGCGCATGCCCCTGGAGGTGGCATGGCTGGCCAGTTCCACCAGGTCCTTGCGCACCAGGGGCTCGCCACCCGAGAAGAGCATGACCGGCGCGCCGTAGGCGGCCAGGTCGTCGATCATGGCCTTGGCCTGTTCGGTGCTGATGTCGTCGGCGCCGTCCACGGGCACGGCCTGGGCGTAGCAGTGCACGCACTTCAGGTTGCAGCGCTTGGTCATGTTCCAGACCACCACGGGCTTCTTGTCCTTGGAGAACTGGAGCAGGTGCGAGGGCAGGTTGCCGGACTGGCGGCCGTAACGCAGGGCGTCGGAGGGCTCCACCTGACCGCAATACAGTTTGGAAATACCGATCATCGTACGATCCTTTACAGCGAGTCGCCGTTTGTGCCCCGCCGGGATAGCGGACACGGGGCGGGGGAGTATGGCGCGGGGAAGCCCGGAGGAACGCCCGGCCGGAGTGTCTGGGGACGGGACAGGATCATCCTGCCCTCATGGTGCCTGTCTGCCCGGAAGGCCGGGGGCCTGCCGGAAGCAGAGGGAAAAACGGTGGCTGCGGGGCCGGAACGGGGAGAGGCGCCGCAGCGGCGGCCCCTCCCCGGCAGTCACGAAGTTAGCCGGCGATCCTGGCGCGCAGTACGCCGAAGGCGGCCTCCACGCCGTCGGCCCTGGTGCCGCCGGCCTGGGCCAGGTCGGGACGGCCGCCGCCGGAGCCGCCGCAGGGCGCGGCCACGTCCTTGATGAGGGCGGGCGCGGTGAAGCGGCCGTGCAGGTCCTTGGAGACGTAGAGCAGCAGGCCCACCTTCTCGCCTTCCACCGTGGCCAGGCAGGCCACGCCGGAGGGGATGCGGGAGCGCACGTCGTCCATGATGTCGCGCAGGGCCTTGACCGGCACGCCGTCCAGCTTGGCGGTGAGCAGCTTCACGCCGTTGACCTCGGTGGCCTTCTGCACCAGGTCGGCGCCGGTGGCCGGGCTGGCGGCCGCTTTTTCGGAGGCCTTGCGCAGCTTCTTCACATCGCTGTGCAGGGCCTGCACGCGTTCGGCCAGCTGGCCGGGCTTGGCCTTGAGCAGGGCCGAGAGGTCGTGCAGCTCGGCACGCTGGGCCACGGCCAGGTCATAGGCGTTCCAGCCGGTGACGGCCTCGATGCGGCGCACGCCGGCGGCCACGCCGCTCTCGGAGACGATGAGGAAGCTGCCCGCCTGGCCGGTGTGGCCCAGGTGGGTGCCGCCGCACAGTTCCACGGATTCGGTATGGGCGTCGTCGCCCATGCTGACCACGCGCACGGTGTCGCCGTACTTTTTCGTTGAACAGGGCCATGGCGCCGCTGGCCATGGCCTCGTCATGCTTCATTTCCCTGGTGCAGACGGGGTAGTCGGCCATGATGGCGCGGTTGACCCGGCGTTCCACGGCGGCCAGTTCCTCGGGGGTCAGGGCCGCGATGTGGGAGAAGTCGAAGCGCAGGCGCTGGCTGTTGACCAGCGAACCGGCCTGCTTCACATGGGTGCCCAGCACGGAGCGCAGGGCGGCGTGCAGCAGGTGGGTGCAGCTGTGGTTGCGGGCCGTGGCCATGCGGGCGTCTTCTTCCACGCTCAGGGCCACTTCCTGGTCGATGCGCAGCAGGCCCTGTTCCACTTCGATGGTGTGGACGATGAGGGTGGGCGCGGGCTTCTGGGTATCCAGAACGCGGGCGGCGCCGTCGGGGCCTTCCATGCGGCCGGTATCACCGGCCTGGCCGCCGGATTCGCCGTAGAAGGGGGTCTGGTTGGTGACCACATAGCCCTTCTGGCCGGCGGGCAGTTCTTCCACGCTCAGGCCGCTCTCGTCCAGCAGGGCCACGATGCGGCCCTGGCCGTTCAGGCCGCCGTAGCCGGTGAAGACGCTCTGCAGGCCGTCGTCGGCCAGCTGCTGGAACAGCGAGGAGCCGCTGCCGTCCTGGCCCAGCAGGCCGGACTTCTTCTGGCTCTCGCGGGCGCGGCGGCGCTGTTCGGCCATGTGGGCCTCGAAACCGGCCACGTCCACGCTGAAGCCGCGCTTTTCGGACACGTCGGTGATGATGTCCAGCGGGAAGCCGTAGGTGTCGGACAGCTTGAAGCAGAACTCGCCGGGGATGACCTTGTCGCCGGCCTTTTCCAGTTCGGCCAGCTGGTCTTCCAGCAGGGCCAGGCCCTTGCCCAGGGTGAGGGAGAAGCGCTGTTCTTCCTCATGCACGGCGCGGGCGATGAAATCGGCGTGTTCGGTCAGTTCGGGGTAATCCTCGCCCATGATCTCGGTGACCTTGCGGGCCACCTTGTACAGGAAGGGCTCGTGCACGCCCATGAGCGTGGCGAAGCGCAGGGCGCGGCGGATGAGGCGGCGCAGCACGTAGCCGCGGCTCTCGTTGGAGGGCAGGGTGCCGTCGGCGATGAGGAAGGCGGCGGCGCGGGCGTGGTCGGCGATGACGCGCAGGGCCGTGTCCACGTCGTTGGTGTCGGGCGCGCTGAAGCTGTACTTCACGCCGGCCAGTTCGGCGGCGTACTGGATGATGTCCTGGAACAGGTCGCAGTCGAAGTTGGAGCGCTTGCCCTGGCAGACGGCGGCGATGCGTTCCAGGCCCATGCCGGTATCGATGTTGGGACGGGCCAGGCGGTCGCGGGTGCCGTCGGCGTGCTGGTCGAACTGGGTGAAGACCAGGTTCCAGATCTCCAGGAAGCGGTCGCAGTCGCATTTGCCGATGCCGCAGTCCGGGCCGCAGGCCATGTCTTCGCCCTGGTCGATGTAGATCTCGGAACAGGGGCCGCAGGGGCCGGTGTCGCCCATGGTCCAGAAGTTGTCCTTCTCGCCCATGCGCACGATGCGTTCGGCGGGCAGGCCGGCCACTTCCTGCCAGATGGCGGCGGCCTCGTCGTCCTCGCGGAAGACGGTCACCCACAGGCGGTCCTTGGGCAGTTCCAGCTCTTCGGTCACGAACTTCCAGGCCCAGGTGATGGCCTCGCGCTTGAAGTAGTCGCCAAAGGAGAAGTTGCCCAGCATCTCGAAGAAGGTGTGATGGCGCGCGGTGCGGCCCACGTTCTCGAGGTCGTTGTGCTTGCCGGACACGCGCAGGCACTTCTGCGAGGTGGTCACGCGCGGCACGTCGCGCACTTCTTCGCCCAGGAAGAACTTCTTGAACTGCACCATGCCCGCGTTGGTGAAGAGCAGGGTGGGGTCGTTGGGCGGGATCAGGGGCCCGGAGGGCAGGATGTCATGCCCGTTGCGGGCGAAGAATTCCAGATAACGGCGACGAATCTCTTTGGCGGTGAGCATAGGGGCTCCATGTTGCTGCCCGGAAGGGCGATAAAAAACGGGCGGCCCCGCAGGGCCGCGTTGCACACAAAACTAGTCCAGATCGGACATGGCGGCGCTGCCGTCGTCCAGATCCTCTTCGCCGGGGGTGAACTCCTGCGGATGCATGCCCAGGAATTCCGTCACCTTGGCTTCGATCTGGCGGCGCAGTTCGGGATCCTCGTCCAGCAGGGCGCGGACCTTTTCGCGGCCCTGGCCCAGCTTTTCGGAGCCGAAGGCGAACCATGAGCCGCTCTGCTCGATGATCTTGGCCTCCAGGCCCAGGTCGATGAGCTCGCCCGAGCGGGAGATGCCCTGACCGTAGAGGATGTCGAACGTGGCGCTGCGGAACGGCGGGGCCACCTTGTTCTTGACCACCTTCACGCGGGTGCGGGAACCGAAGGACTCTTCCTTGTCCTTGAGGGTCTGGATGCGGCGGATGTCCATGCGCACCGAGGAGTAGAACTTGAGGGCGTTGCCGCCGGTGGTGGTCTCGGGGCTGCCGTAGCCGGTGACGCCGATCTTCATGCGGATCTGGTTGATGAAGATGACGGACGTGCGCGACTTGTGGATGGTGCCGGTAAGGCGGCGCATGGCGTGGGACATGAGGCGGGCATGACCGCCCACCTGGCTCTCGCCCATGTCGCCTTCCAGTTCGGCCTGCGGGATGAGGGCGGCCACGGAATCCACCACCACCAGGTCCACGGCGCCGGAGCGCACCAGCATGTCGGCGATGTCCAGGGCCTGCTCGCCGTAGTCGGGCTGGGAGATGAGCAGCTCGTCGGTGTTGACGCCCAGATGCCGGGCGTAGTTCACGTCCAGGGCGTGTTCGGCGTCCACGAAGGCACAGGTGCCGCCCATTTTCTGGCATTCGGCGATGATGTGCAGGGTGAGGGTGGTCTTGCCCGAAGATTCGGGGCCGAAGATCTCCGTGATGCGGCCGCGCGGGATGCCGCCCACGCCCAGGGCCAGGTCGAGGCCGATGGAACCCGTGGGGATGACGGGGATGTTGACATGGGCTTCGTCGGAAAGCTTCATGACCGCGCCTTTGCCGTACTTGCGTTCGATGGTGGCAAGTGCGGTGCCCAGGGCTTCGGCGCGGGCTTCTTCAGGAGAAAGGGCCGGTTTTTTGGCCATAGAGACGCTCCCTGTAGGAAATTTAAGCAACACAGTATAGCAAAGCGCGCACGGCAAGGCAAGGAAGGCGGCAGGCCTCCCGGGACGGGCCCCCCGGCCGCGGGGATGCCGCCTTCGTCGCGGCGCGGGGTACTCCCCATGCCGGGCGCCACAGGCTGCCCCAGGCCGTCACGATCGCTCCAGCCATTCAGGGCTCCTGCCCCATGCCGGGCGGCACAGGATACGTCTCCGGCAGGGAGGCCGCTGTGCGGGCGCGCACGAAACCTGTGCTATTCAGGAATAAATATCAATAATTGTCAAGGTCAGAAGGGCCGCCTGGCGGCAGGGCGGGGCCGGGCCGTCCCGTCTCCCTGCACCCCGTATCCCGCTCCGGGTGCCCGGTGCCGTGCAGGCGCGAACGGCACAGCGCCGTCGGCCCGCGCCGTCAGACGGTGCGCCCATTCGAGGGGAAAGGAGCGCCGTGGTGCGTGATGCGGCACGCGCGCGGCGCCTCAAGAGCGTCCCCTGCCCTGCATGGGGACCGCAGCGGCGCGACAGGACGAAAAATCCTATCCCCCGGCTGCGAAAATCCGGGCCGGGCTCTTGCCTCCTGCCCCCGCTTTCGCGTAGAAGGCGGGCCATGATGAACACTCCCTCCGATTTCCAGACCCCCGCCGCGCCCGGCATGGTCGATGCTGACCAGCGGCCGGTGGATGTGGTCGTGCTGTTTTCCGGCGGCCTGGACAGCATCCTGGCGGCCAAGGTCCTGGAGGAACAGGGCCTGCGGGTCTGCTGCCTGCACTGCCATTCCCCCTTCTTCGGTGATCCTGGCGCCGTGGAGCGCTGGAGCCGCCTGTACGGACTGGACATCCGCACCCTGGACGTCAGCGACGATTTCTGCGCCATGCTGCGCGCCCGTCCGGCCCACGGCTTCGGCAAGGTCATGAACCCCTGCGTGGACTGCAAGATCCTGCTCCTGCGCCATGCCCGCCTCTACATGGAGAGCATCGGCGCGCGCCTGCTGGCCACGGGCGAGGTCCTGGGGCAGCGCCCCATGTCGCAGCGCCGGGACGTGCTCAATGCCATCCGTCGTGATGCCGGGGTGCAGGACATCCTGCTGCGGCCCCTGAGCGCCCTGCATCTGTCGCCCACTCCCGCCGAGGAGGAAGGCTTCGTGGACCGTTCCCGCCTGCTGGGCATCAGCGGGCGCGGCCGCAAGGACCAGCTGGAGCTGGCCCAAAAGTACCGGCTGCCCGAGATCCCCACCCCCGGCGGCGGCTGCCGTCTGGCGGACAAGGAGAACGCCCGCCGCTACTGGCCCGTGCTCTCCCGCTGGCCCGAGCCCGACACGCGGGCCTTCAGGCTCTCCAATCTGGGGCGGCAGTTCTGGGCGCGGCAGGACGGCCGGGACTACTGGCTGGCCATCGGCCGCACCAGCGCCGACAACCAGGCCCTGCACACGGTGCTGGGCAAGGACGACGCCAAGATCCACCTGGCCGACATCCCCGGCCCGCTGGCCGTGGCCTGTGGGGGCCGTACCTGGCCGGAAGAGATGCTGCGCGCGGCGGCCGCCCTGATGGCCTCCTATTCCGGCAAGGCCGTGCGCCTGGGAGCTCCCGTGGGCGTGCGGGCCAGCTGGCTGGGCGGCGCCTGGCAGGGCGAGGTGCTGCCCTCCCGCGAGGGCATCTGGCAGGAACCGGCCTGGGAACCGGCGCGCGAGGAACTGCGTGCCGAGCAGAAAGCGCGCCTGCACGGCATCCCGCCGCAGGGGGACGAGGCGGGAGAATAGGCGCGTGCCGCTTTACAAGATGACTTTTTCCGGGTAATGAGGAGCGATTCCTTATTATGAGGCAACAATGCCAAAATCGTGCCTAAGGGCCAGTTTTGGGAGGCTTATATGGACCAGAAGGATATCGAGTATTTCCGCAAGCTCCTCACCAGCATGCTGGAGGAAGCCAAGCAGAAGGGCGACTCCACCATCGAAGAGCTCACGGACAGCAATGAAGTCTTCGCCGACCCTGCTGACCGGGCCACCGCTGAATCCGACCGTGCGTTCACCCTGCGCATCCGTGACCGCGAGCGTCGTCTGATCCGCAAGATCCAGTCCGCGTTGCAGCGCATCGACGACGGCACCTACGGTATTTGCGACGAATGCGGCGAAGAGATCTCCATCCCCCGTCTCAAGGCCCGTCCGGTCACCCGTCTGTGCATCAACTGCAAGGCCAAGCAGGAAGAGGACGAGCATCTGCGCGGCGACTAGCACGCACCCCTGACCTGTGCCGCCGGAGCGCGGCATCCCTTGACCCTTTCACACAAAAACGGGCTCCGGCCCGTTTTTCTGTTTTCTTGCCCCGGCCGTCGTGCCGGGAAGGACACCCCGGCATAGTTATGGACGCCCATCTTTTTTTCCGTTTCTGCGAGGAACTCGCACCGCGCATCATCGGCGGCTGGCTGGAAAAAGTGCAGGAACCGGCCCCCGGCCTGCTGGCTTTCAACATCAATCTGCCCGCGCGCGGCCAGACCCGTGCCCAGACGGGCGGCAGCCGCAAGTGCCAGCTTTGCCTGCGCGCCGCCCGCAAGGAGCCCTTCCTCTTCCTTTCCCGCAGCCGCCTGGCCGCCGGACGGGCCCCGTCGGCCCCGGTCATGCGCCTGCGCAAATATCTGGCCGGGCACCGCATCCTGGCCTCGGTCTGCTGTTTCAGCCGTCGCCAGCTCTGGCTGCTGGTGGGCGGGGAGGCCGCGGCCGAGGAAGCCCTGCGCCGCCGGATGCCGCTCTGGAGCCCGGCGGAAGGCGAAGAGGACGGCCTTTCCCCCGAGAGCGGGACGCCGCCGGACAGGGCGGACATGCCGCCGGAAAGCGGCGATGCCGCGGCACGGGAGCCCCTGGCCACCTGGCTGCTGCTGGACTTGCGCGAAGGGGCCTCGGTGCGCTTTTTGCCCGTGAGCCGCAGCCCGCAGGAGGAGTCCCTGCGCTGGCCGGAGCCCGGCGAGCTGGAAGAGGCCCTTGCGCACTGGCGGGACTGGCCGGTGCTGACCCCGGCCCTGCGCCGTGCCCTGCCCCTGTATGACGGGCTGGACCGGCAGGCCCTGCTGGAAGACCTGCGCCTGGGCGGCGGGGACGTGTTCTACTACACGCCGCCGGACGGAGAGGCGGAGGAGAAGGCCGGGAACGACAGCCCCTCCTGCCGCATCGCGGCCTGGCCCCTGCCGGATGCCCTGGCCCGGGGCTGGCATGAGGAGCAGGGGGAAGACATCCTCGGCCTGGTGGAGAAGGCCGGGCAGAAGCTGGTGCTGGAGAAGGCCGCGCGCGATGCCGCCGGGGCCGCGGCCCTGCCCCTGTCGCGCCGTCTGCGCAAGCTGGAACAGCTGCTGGCCAAGCTGGACGAGGAAGAGCGGCGCCTGCTGGGCATGTGCGCCGCCCGCGAGGACGGCCTGCTGCTGCAGGCCTGGCTGTGGTGCTGGCCTGCGGATTTCCGTGCCCCGGAGCTGGTGCTGCCGCCGCCGGAGGAAGGGGACGGGGACACGCCGCGCAGGACCGTGAAACTGGATATGCGGCGCAGCGTGCGGGACAATATGGAACGCCTGTTCCATACGGCCCGGCGCGGGCGGCGCGGCCTTGAACATCTGGCGGAACGGCGCGCGGTGCTGCGGGCCGAGCTGGCCACCGTGCAGGCGGCCCGGCAGGAAGCCCTGCTGGGCGGCATCGGGCCTGCCGCCGGAGAGGCCGGGCGGCCCGACAGGAACACCGTGGCGCTGGGGGCCCTGCGCGGTGCGGCCCTGCCGCGTAACGTGCAGCTCTTCGTCAGTGACGACGGCTTCGCCCTGCTGCGCGGCCGTGACGCCAGGGGCAATATCGCCGCCCGCAAGCTGGCCGCGGCCCATGACATCTGGCTGCATGCCGACGGCGGTCCCGGCTCGCACGTCATCATCCGCCGGGCCCATGCCGGGCAGGAAGTGCCGGAACGCACCCTGGACCAGGCCGGGGCGCTGGCGGCCTGCAAGAGCTGGCAGAAGGACGCGGCCCGGGCGCGCATCCTTTACGCCGAGGTGCGCCACATCCGCAGCATGCGCGGCGCGGGCACGGGCACCGTACGCATGGACAAGATCCTCTACAGCCGCGAGGTGCCGGTGGATGCCGGCCTGGAGACCCGTTTGCTGCCGGAACAGGATGCTTTGCGCCGCTGACAGCTACCGGGAGGAAGGGGCCCCAGGACCTTTGGGGGGAAGACTTTGTCCTGCAGCTTGTGTATCACTGCAGATGGCGTTCATATGGAGGGCACCAGGGATGCCTTCTGTCCTGGGGGGCAGGCAGCGGGATACCGCTCACCCTGATCCCCATACCCCAACGGAGGTTATCTCCATGACAGACCCCATCCGCATGATCCGGCTGCGCGAGGAGCTCCGGGAGCGACTGCGGTGCCATTTGCCGGGGCCCGGGATCCATCCTACGGCCATCGAAGGTCTCAATCTCGTCTTGCGGGAGGAGAGCGGCAAAGCGGAGAAATGCTTTGAGCGTCCGCTGGTGGGCCTGGTGGTCCAGGGCACAAAACATTCTTTCATGGGAGGGCGTGATTACACCTATGGCGATGGTCAAAGTGTCGTGGTCGCCGTGGATATGCCCATCATCTCCTATGTGACGGACCTCTCGCCGGACAGACCTTTCCTGTTTATCTACCTCTATCTGAACAAGGCCATGATAGCATCGCTGGTGGCGGAGATGCGGTCTGATCTGCCCCCCATGCCGGAGGGGGCCAATGCCGTATCCGTGGCTGGCACCGATGCGGACATCCTGGAGATGTTCAACCGTTTGCTGGGCCTGCTGGATAAGCCTGGACAAATCAGCGTGCGCGCGCCCATGATGCTGCGGGAGCTGCACTATCTTTTGCTGCTCAGTTCCCACGGACCGCTGCTGCGCCAGCTCAATACCTCGGGCACACAGAACGGCCAGGTCGCCCGGGCCATTGACTGGATCCGGGACAATTTTCGGGCGCCGCTGCGTGTCGAGGCATTGGCCCGGCAGGTCAACATGTCCACAGCCAACCTGCACCGCCATTTCAAGCAGATCACAGGCCTCAGCCCGCTGCAGTACCAGAAACAGCTACGTCTCTACGAGGCGCAGCGCCTGATGCTGGTGGAGGACGCGCGTGTTTCCAGCGCCGCCCTCAGTGTGGGCTACGAAAGCGTGAGCCAGTTCAACCGCGAATATAAACGCATCTTTGGTGAGCCGCCGTTACGCGACATGAAACGCCGCCGCATACCAGCGGGATAGGAGAGCGTCCAGGCGACCGGCAGCCCGGTCTGCGGGGGGCGGACAGGGCTGCCGGTATTCAAACGATCTTAAGGCTGGACGACAGTTTTCAGAACGTTCCCTTTTTGGGCGATACCTGGGCCTCGAAGGCAGCCTGGAGATGATCCAGGGGCAGGACAGCGGTAACATACCGTTCGGGATTGATAAGGCCCGAGTCGATGAGATCGATGGCTTCGGCGAATTCCCGCCGCGTGCAGGAGACGCTGCCGGTAAGCCGTAGTTCATGCAGCACGACGCTGTTCAGGGAAAAAGGGATGGTGGGCGTTACGGAATTGCCTATCAGGACCACTTCACCACCGGGGCGGACACCATCCAGACAGGTGGACAGGGCATCCGCCGAGCCCACGGCCTCGAAGACCACGTCGAAGCCGCCATGAGAGGCCTCCCGCATGAGTTGCGCCCTGTCCGGGGCCGTGCCATCGAAATAGAGATCGAAGTCCCCTATCTCACGTGCTCTGGCCAGCTGGCGGTCGTCAATGCGGGACATGGCCAGCAGAGAGGCCCCGGCTCGTTTGGCCAGTCCGCCGATGAGCTGGGCTATGATGCCGCTCCCCACCACCAGTACCCGGTCGTGCAGACGCAGTCCTGAGCGCCGGACAGCGTGATAGGCCACCATCAGGGGATCGATGAGCGCAGCGGCCACATCCGAAACCCCGTCGGGAAGACGGTATGCATTCATGGCTCTGCCCACGAAATATTCCGCATAGCCGCCGTTACAGACGAAGCCCGTGTACCTGGCGCCGTTGACTTCCCGGCAGAGATGCTCCTGCCCGCTGCGGCACATATCGCACTTGCCGCAGTAGAGGTTGGCCCAGAAAGTCACGCGTTCGCCGATACGGAAGTCCGTGTCGCCGCTGTCCACCACGACGCCGCAGAACTCGTGGCCCATATGGAAGTCCTCCAGTGGTGTGGGGCTCCAGCCCCTGCCCGCCTGCCACATGTGGATGTCGCTGCCACAGACGCCGCAGGTGCTGACCCGTATTTTCAACGTACCGGGTGTCACCGGCGGAACGGGGACGTCCTTCAGCTCAATGCGTCGCGGCCCGCTCAGTACGGCGGCCCGCATCATTTCCTGTGCCATGATTCCTCCTTGCGGGGGACGGACGCATGCGCCCGTCCCTTCTGTCTAGCTGCTTTGGACCTGCTTTTGCTGGTCCGCCGGGTAACGGTCCCCCATGATCTCCACGGCGGCGATGGCGGCTTCCAGTTCCTGCCATTCCTCTGGGGACACCGCCAGCGAGGCCGCCCGGATGTTTTCTTCCAGATGCGAGAGCTTTGTTGTGCCGGGGATAGGCACGATCCAGTCGGCCTTGTGCAGCAGCCAGCCGAGGGCGGCCTGGGCACCGGTAATGCCACGCGGACGGCCGAAGCGGTGGAGCCGTTCCACGATCTGCAGATTGTGGCGCAGGGCTTCGGGCGTGAAGCGGGGCAGGCTGGCGCGGTTGTCGTTGCCGGAGTCGAAGCGTGTGTATCCCGTCATGTCGCCGCCCAGAAAACCGCGGTTGAGCGGACTGTAGGGTACGAAGCCGATGCCCAGCTCCACCAGAACAGGGAAGATGGACCGCTCCGGCTCCCGCCACATGAGATGGTACTCGCTCTGCACGGCCGTGACGGGCTGCACGGCATGGGCACGGCGGATGGTTCCCGGACCCACTTCACAGAGGCCGAAGTGTTTGACCTTGCCTTCACGGATGAGGTCGCCCACGGTACCGGCCACATCCTCAATAGGTACGGCGGGGTCGAATCTGTGCTGATAGAAGAGATCGATGGCCTCCACACGCAGGCGCTTGAGGGATTCTTCGGCCACGCGGCGGATGGTGGCCGGAGTGCTGTCCAGCTGTCCGTCTTGATAGACGCCGTCGATGATGCGGTGTCCGAACTTGGTACTGATGGCTATCCGGCCTTTGTAGGGGGAGAGCGCCTCTCCGACCAGTTTTTCATTGGTCAAGGGGCCGTATACCTGGGCCGTGTCGAACAGGGTGATACCGTGCTCCACGGCCTGGTGCAGTAGGCGGATGAGGGATTTTTTGTCCGGGGCAATGCCGCGATTGTATGTGGCGCCCATGACGCCAAAACCCAGGGCCGAGATGGTCATGGCGGCCTTGCCGGTACCCAGGGTACGCAGATGTGTCATAAGGGGCAGGTCAAGGGCATCGTTCTTGCCGGGCATCGCCTTCTGCTTGCCGTCCGCCCGGGCCATATCCGGCAGGCCGCCCGCCAGCAGGGGCGCGGCCGCCAGCAGGGCCGCACCCCGCAGGATATCGCGGCGTCCTGCTACATAGTGGGGAGAGGTGTCTTTCATGCTCGTCATACTCCTGTTTCCGGCCGGATAACGTTCGGCCGCTGTACCGTCGGCGTCATGAGGAGCGACGGTCATCATCATTGTCCAGACCCATGAGGGTCGCGGGATTTTTCCTGATCAGCAGATCAATGTCCTGCCGGGACATGCCGGCCCGCAGCAGAGTGCGGACGCAGCGGCGCATCCCTTCCAGTGGATGCGGCATGCCGGGCTGGCCCAGATCGGTGGTGATGAAGCTGCGTTCCGGGATCAGCCGGGCATAGGTGACGAAGTCCGTATCGCTCATGCGTGCGAACGCGGGCAGGCCTGTACCCGGCCCCCAGAGATTGGTGATGTAGCTGTATTCAAGGTAACCACCGAGTTCTGCCACCCGCATGACCTGGGCCCGGCTCAGTCGCCAGATGTGGGAATTGGCGTGGGTCACCACAAACTTGCGCACCCCCACGTCCCGGGCCATGCCTGCCAGCACGAGGCTCTCCTCCGGCGAGCTGTGGCCGGTGGCGAAGATGATGTCCGCCTCGGCGCAGACCTCCATCACCCTGATGACTTCAGGCAGGACGCGGCCCGTATCGCTCAATACGGGGATGCCTTTGCCGGGCAGTTTGTCGTGCGCGTGCTGCCAGGCCGCCGCCTGGGTGGGCATCCAGATGCATTTGCAGAGGCCGCCCGTGGTCTTCACCGCCATAGCGGCGGCATGGGGATTGACGCGGTCGCCGTAACAATGGTTCATGCACAGGCTGCCGAAACAGTGAAAGTCAGGGAATATCTGACGGATCAGCCAGGCTCTGTCATGACAGCTCCATTCATTGGACTTGAACATCAGAGCCCGATATCCGGCCTGCCGGGCCTCGCGGACGAGGCCCAGTTCATCGACGGATCTGGGTTTGACGTCCGGGGCGGCGTGGACATGCAGGTCGCAGACGCCCTGCAACAATGCCTCTGGCATGTGCGTCCCTTCGGACGGCGATGCGTGCAGCATCGCGGCTCCCGTCATGAAGGCGGCGCCTCCGGCCAGCCCCGTGCTCCTGATGAAGTCCCTGCGTGTCCATGCGGACATGGCATTTCTCCTTGTGGCCGTGACGGGCGGATGGTCACGGCTTTCGTTCGTCAGCGGGCATCATATTGGGCGTCGGTGACTGGCTCCAGCCATTGTACGACCTTGCCAGGTTCCTTTTCCTCGCAGATGGATATGTGGGTCATGGAACTGTTTGGAGCCGCGCCGTGCCAGTGCTTGACCCCCACAGGACAGATGACCACATCGCCTGGCCGGATGATCTGAACGGGCTTGCCCCATTCCTGGGTGAGGCCGAGTCCGGCCGTCACGATGAGGACTTGTCCTACGGGATGGACGTGCCAGTTGGAGCGGGCGCCGGGCTCGAAGGTCACGCTGCCGCCGCTGGAACGCATGGCGTTGTTTGCCGGATAGAGGGGATCGATCCGCACTTGCCGGTGAAGCAACTCGCAGGCCCTTTAATGGAGGCCTGCTCGCCGTTGCGGATGATTTTTTGTCCGTCATCCTTGCCGGTATCTGCAGACGCAGCGCCAAAAGGGACGGCCATGAGGGTCAAAAACAGGACCAGGGACCTCATGTGTCGCATAGTGTACCTCCTGATGAGAACGTATGTGCCCATGCTATCCGGGCTGGAGGACTGGAGCCAGCTACGATGCGCGCATTTTTTTGCCTGATTGTTGCAGCAAATCGGGGCAGACGGAACGTCCCGCAGGGTAAGGGCACGAGGATGGTAGAGGGTAATCCTCACAGAGTGCCGGACCATGCAGCAGACCCGGGGAACCCGGCAGGTAAGAAGAGGATGGGGACCGGTACGCCGGAAAGAAGGCGGCAGGAAAAGGCTGGCCGTGGCGCTTGAATGGAACGGGGAAAAGGAAGACGGGCATGCCGGAGGCGCGGCCTGGGGCGCCGAAGGGGGACAGGGGGCAACCGAGGGCGGGAGCAGCGGAGGATACGCTCAGTCCAGCTTCCGGCCCGTCTTGTCGATGACGTACCAGGCATCGCTTTTCCAGTACCAGTGCTCGCCGCCGGAGCCCGGGACTTCCTGGCGCTGCCCCGTGTCCGTGACTTTCGCCCTGCCGCCTTCAAAGGGGTGGGCAAAGGCGAAGCGGGGCGCGATCACCACCCGGCCCTTTTCGTCCGCGTAGCCCATGCGGCCCCGACCATCCACGATGCGGTACAGGCCTTCGCGGACGTAGTCGGGGCCGTTGTCGTAGCGGAAGGGGACGACAGAGGGGGCGCAGCCGCACAGCAGCAGGGCCAGCAGCAGGGAAGGGCAGGCGGTCTTCATGGTACCTCGATGGTCTTGCCGGGGAGAACCGGGGAGGGCGGTGCCGGAGGCGGCCCGTGATGGCGATGGGATGACAGGCCGTGCGCCGGGGGCGCCTTCGCGGCAGAGGCCGTGCCCCCGGGCGAACGGTATGGAAAAGCCACCCTTGCGGGTGGCTTTTTTGCTGGATGGTGGAAAGAAGGGCGTCTCCGGCCGCCTTATCTGGTGAACAGGATCAGGCAGACCATCTCCATGTCGCCGGGGCCGTCGTTATGGACGGCATGCCATTCGCCGTCGGGACAGACGGCCGTGTCCCCGGCCTGGAGCATGACTTCGGTGCCGTTGTCGTCGTAACGGCACTGGCCCTTGAGGATGTGGTAGACCTCCATGTCGCCCACATGCTGGTGACGGCCCACGGCCTCGCCGGGCCCGAGGCGCACAATGTTGAACAGGCGCCCCTTGTCGTGGAACTCGCCTTCGTTGAGGAGCTGGGTGGCATGGATCAGGCCCGGGCCTCCGGCGATCTGTCTGTCGAAGCGGATGTGGTCTTCCTTGCGGCGGATCATGGTTCCCTCCTGGGGGTTGGACGGGGCCTGTGCCCCGTCATGGGCGCACGGTTCAGGCCGTCAGCTGGCGGTCTTCTTCCGCGGGGATATCGTCATCGGCGGCAGGCCGGGGCCGGGGCTGCAGCTTGCCGCCGGGGCGGGGCTTGCGGTTGCGCAGGGGGACGCTGGGGCCGGGCGCTGCGCGCGCGGCGCGACGGTCGGCAGGCGCGTCGGGCAGGGCCGCCGTGGGGCGCGTGGCCATGTCACGCGGGCTCTTGGCACGGGGCGGCATGTCCCTGATGTGCACGTCCATCTGCGGGAAGGCGATCTCGATGTTGTTCTTGCGGAACAGCTGGTCGATCTCGAACAGCAGCTCCGAGGCCGTCTTGACGCTGACATCGTAGTCCCGCACCCAGAAACGCAGGGTGAAGTCCAGGGTGCTGGCGCCGAAGTTGGAGAACAGCACCACCGGCGCGGGATATTTGAGGATGTCGCTGTGGCTGTTGGCCACGGAGGCCAGCAGCTTCATGACCAGGCCGGTGTCGCTGCCGTAGGCCACGCCCACCACCACATCACGGCGCACCGTGCGGCTGTTGCGCGTCCAGTTGATGAGGCGTGTGGACACGAATTCGGAGTTGGGCACATAGATGACGGCGTTGTCATAGGTCTCCACGATGGTGGCGCGCACGCTGATCTTGCGCACGCGGCCGGTGGTGGTGCCCACTTCCACCACGTCGCCCACCTGCATGGTGCGGCTGAAGATGAGAATCAGGCCGGAGAGGAAGTTGTTGATGATGGTCTGCATGCCGAAACCGATACCGACGGACAGACCACCGGCGACCATGGCCAGGTTGCTCAGCTCCATGCCCAGCGAGCGCAGGGTGAACAGGCCGAAGAAGGCCCACAGGGCGTAGGTAAAGGCCGTCTGCAGGGGCTGGATGAGCGTGGGGTCGATGCGCAGGCCGCGGCTGGGCATGCGGGAAAGGAAGAGCGTGCCCATGCGCACGGCGGTACGGGTCAGGAAGAAGACGCTGATGATGAGCAGCACCTGCACCATGTTGAAGCGCGTCTCGCCCACGTTGACGCCCTGGAGCACGAAATCCTGCAGCAGGGAAAGGCCGCCGGGCAGGGTGCAGACCCACAGGGACATGCCGCCGATGGCCAGCAGCAGGATGACCGGCGCGGCCAGGGCCAGCATGAGGCTGGAGAAGGCCGCCGAGCCGCCCTCGTCGGGCAGCTGGTCGTTATAGCGGTTGATGGCCGACATGCTGGCCACGCTGATCTGCAGGGCCAGCGAGCAGGAGACGTAGAACAGGTACAGGCCCATGCTGAAGATGTGCAGGCCCATGATGGCCAGCACCAGGGTCACCCAGAAGATGAAGGCGCTGCCCGACAGGATGGTGGACTCGAGCTGGGTGCTGGCCTTCAGGCTGTGGCTCCTGGCCCGCCACAGGCGGTGCAGGAGCATGAGCACCACCCAGGCGATGAGGGTCACCACCGGCGGCAGGGGCAGATAGATCAGGATGTAGGAAAGCAGGGTCAGTGGGATGAGCTGCCACAGGGGGTTGTTGACGGCGGCCTTGTCCGGGTGCTGCAAACGGCGCAGGTCCCAGGCCAGGAAGACCTCGCCGATGATGATGCTCAGGTTGCCCAGGGCCAGGAAACAGCGGAACACATCGCCGTGAGCGGACAGCGACGAGGCCAGCAGGGACAGGCCCAGGCCTATCCAGGGCAGGCTCACATGGAACATGTGGCGGCCCACCTCGCCGTGGGTCTCGGCATTGCGCCAGCGGCGGTAGAGCACCATGCCGGTGAACAGCACCAGCAGGAGGCAGATGGTGAAGCGCAGGCCGGCCGTATGCCAGTCGTCGGCGCTGACGGGGATCTCCACGGGCAGGCGCAGCTGGATGCCCTGCCAGACATACTGCAGGCGTTTGGGCACGGTCTCCCAGGTCTCGAGGCTGAGATAGGGCACCGGGCCCTGCAGGTAGTAGTCCCGCCACAGCTGGGGCAGCATGGTGGCGATGTCCTTTTGCGCCTTTTTCAGGTCGGCCATCATGTCCTGGGTGGGCGAGAGCACGGAATCATAGCGCTTGATGACCTCTTCCAGGCTTTTCTGGGCCTTGGTGACCTGACGCGAGTAGTCGCGGATCTCGGCGTTGGGGGGCAGGTCCTTGGCCTCGGGCAGGCTCTCGGCCAGGTGGTTGACGCGCTCCAGCAGGGAATTGACGCTGTTGCGGGCCAGCAGCACGGGGTCGATGACCTGCTGCATCTGCTGCACCGTGAAGGAGATGCGGCGGTCCAGGGCCTCCAGCGGGTTGGGCCAGTTCTTGAACGTGTTGATGAGCAGGAGCAGGCGGCGGGCCTCTTCGGTGATGGGCCGTGCCTGCTTGGACATGGTCTCCGCCTGCTTGTTGATGTCGCGCACCAGGCCGCGCGTGCTGCTGTTGATGTCGTCCAGCATGTCTTTCTGGCCGGCCCAGATGTTTTCCAGCGGGTCCACCGTGGGCGCCGCGTCGGCCTCGGCGGGGACGCCGGAAGCGGCTTTCTTGTCCTGGGCCTTGTCAGTCTTCCTGGCATCGGCCTTGTCGTCGTTTTTCTGGGGCGCCGCGTCGGCCAGGGCGCAGGCCGGGCCCAGGAGGGGGGCCGTCCCCCGGCAGGCGTCCCCGGAGGGAACGGGCGCGAGGCTGAAGACGGCCAGCAGCATGAGGACAGGCAGGGAACGGAGCAGACAGCGATACATGGTCCACCTCAGGGAAGAGCCCCCGGCCGCGAGGGGACAGGGGCGTCGTTGCATTGGAAAGCCAGCAATAGCGCAAGATGTGCCGCTTGAAAAGAGCCCTCTCCTGTAAACAGCGCGGCCTTCCCGCCCGGGGGCGGCCAGGGGCCGCCTTTACAAGCCCTGCCGTGCCCGGCATAGTGGACGCATGTGCCAGAGCATGTCCTCCTCCCCCGTTGTCCCGGCCTCCGCCCCCGGGGTGCCCGTCGCCCTGCAACGCCTTGCTCCCGACGACCGCAGCGCCGTGGCGCAGGCCCTGCCCCGCCTCCTTGACCGGGCGGGCCTGGCCTCGTCCTTTTCCCTGCGTTCGGCCCGTGTGCTGGTCAAGCCCAATCTGCTGACAGCCACGCCCCTGGCCTGCACCAGCCCCGTGGTGGTGGCCGCCGTCTGCCGCTGGCTGCTGGATCAGGGGGCCCGCGTGCGGGTGGGGGATTCGCCCGGTTTCGGCACGGCCACGGCCGTGGCCCGGCAGACGGGACTGGCAGAGGCCCTGCGGCCGCTGGGCCTGCGGGTGGAAGCCCTGTCCGCTCCCCGCCCCCTGGAGCTGCCCCTGCGCCGGGGCGGGCCTGTGGTCTTCGGGGTGGCCCGGGCCGCGCTGGAAAGCGACGTCATCTTTTCCCTGCCCCGGGTCAAGGCCCATTCCCAGATGCGCCTGACCCTGGCGGTCAAGAACCTGTTCGGCTGCGTCTGCGGCCTGCGCAAGGCCCTCATCCATACGCGGCAGGGGCAGGATCCCGACTTTTTCGCCGACTGCATCGCCGCCCTCTGGGCCGGTCTGCCGCCGGTGGCCGCCGTGGCCGACGGTCTGACCGCCATGCATGTGACGGGCCCCAGCAGGGGCGGCCCTTCCCCTGGGCCTGCTGGGGGCCAGCCCTCGGCCGTGGCCCTGGACGAGGCCCCTGTGCGCGGTGCTGGGCCTGCCCCTGTCCGGCACGCCCCTGGGCGCGGCCCTGGAGCGCCGCGAAGCCGCGGGGTGCCGCCGTGCGGGCTGGCGGCCCGACTATGTGCTGGCCCGGCCCGAAGATTTCGACGGGACGGGCTTCATCGTGCCGGACGAGCTGATGCATACCTCGTTCCGGCCCTGGCGCCTGTTCAAGAGTTGTCTGCGCCGCCTGTGGCTGGCGCGCCGGAAGTAATGAAAGCTGCTCCCCCGCGGGGAGCGAGGAGTTGACCATGCCTGTGATCCTGCCGGGCCAGACAGACATCTATGCCCTGACCGATGCCCGCCTTTCCTGCGGCCGCACGCTGGAGACCGTGGTCTCCGCCCTGCTGGGCGCCGGGGTCAAGATCATCCAGTATCGTGAAAAACACATGAAATCCGGCGAGATGCTGGAAGAATGCCGCCTGATGCGCCGTCTGACCCGCGAGGCCGGGGCCTGCTTCATCGTGGACGACCATGTGGACCTTGCCATCCTGGCCGAAGCCGACGGCGTGCACATCGGGCAGGAAGATTTTCCGCTGCCCGCGGTGCGCCAGCTGGTGGGCCCCAAGATGTGCATCGGCCTGTCCACCCACAGCCCGGAACAGGCCAGGGCCGCCGTGGCCGTGGGCGCCGACTACATCGGCGTGGGGCCCGTCTTCGCCACCAGGACCAAGGAAGACGTGGTGGCCCCGGTGGGCTTCGAGTACCTGGACTGGGTGGCCGCCCACATCAGCATCCCCTTCGTGGCCATCGGCGGCATCAAGGAACACAACATCGCTGACGTGGCCCGGCACGGGGCCCGCTGCTGCGCCCTGGTCTCCGAACTGGTGGGCGCCCCCGACATCGCCGCCAGGGTGCGGGCCGTGCGCGCCGCCATGCATCAGGGGATGGAGGATATGATCTTCTTGAGGGGGGGGGGGACCCCTCGTCTGGCGCGAGAGGGGCCCCCGCCCCTCAAACTCCCCCCCCCCTCCCCAGCGCGCTTTATCCTGTCTTTCTTTCAGCGAGGAGATGTATGGATAATCCGTGGCTTCTTCTTCCAGCGGCACAGCCTTTCGTCGTGCAGGCCGATGCGGCGGTGGTCGCGGCATTCAACCGGAAATATGCCGGGACTCCTTATGCGCTGCACACCGAATTGCCCCCGGAACCCTTTTCAGGCCGTCTGGATGCGCCTGTCGTCCTTCTGGATTTCCATCCTGACTACCGTGGAAACGATGCGGCCATCATGCCTGGGAATGAAGAATTTTCGTTAAGCATGAAAAAAACGCGCGAGTTCATTGTGCAAGAATATCCGTTCTACCATTTGAATCCATGCTTTGAGGCCGGAAATGACGGATACGGATACTGGGTAAAGAAAATCAAAGAAGTAGTAAAAGCTGGATTCTCTTTAAAAGTTTGTTCAAATTCTTTTCTTCTTTTGCAGTTATATCCGTATAAATCAAAACAATGTGACAGGTGTCGGCTATTTCCTTCATTTGCCTTTACACGGCATATCCTGCTCGCTGCCATGCAAAGAAGGGCATTGGTCGTTCAGCTCAGGAGCCGGAAAAAATGGGAAGATGCCGTCCCGGAACTGGAGACGTATCCGCATCGGATACATGGTCATAGTCCGAGGCAGGCGACGCTCAGTCCCGGGAATCTGGGCAGTGAAGGCTGGAGGCTTCTGCTCTCTGCCCTCGATGCAGGATGATCGAAAAAAAGAAGAGGCGGCCGTCATATGACGGCCGCCTCTTCTTTTTCAACTATATGATGGGAATAAAGCGCGTTCGGGGAAGGACACCGTTATGCGCGAGCCGGCGGCCGAATGACGGCCGCTGGCCGTGCCGGTTGGCGACGCAGGAGCCTTGCGGGCATCAACAGCGACGCAAGGCGGCCTTCCTTCCAGCAACGTCTGATGGCAGGCCTTAATCGAAACTCCTGGCCCAGCGCAGGATATGGGCGTGCAGCAGGCGCACGGCCTGGAGGAAGCGGGGACCGCGGCCCTGGTAGTGCTGGCAGAGCTGGTGCCAGAAAAAGGCCATGCTGGCCAGTTCCGGGCAGGACTGCATGCGCTGGAGGATGGTCATGCACAGGGGGTGGCCCGTGGGATCGAAGCTCTCCGGCAGGGGGGCGCATTCCTGCAGCAGGGTCTGGAGCAGGTGGGCGCACTGGCTCAGGGATTTGCCCACGCGGGCCGCGAACTGGCTGGAATAGTTGGGGCAGGCCATGCTCAGGGGCACGTGGGTCAGGGGCGTGGGCTCCGTGGCGCCGGAGGTCAGGTCATCCAGGATGCGCCGCCAGTAGACGCGCTGCTGGCAGAGCCAGAGGGTGCGGTCATCGGCCTTGTGGTCGGACAGGCAGGTGGTGGTGATGAAGCCGCGCGAGTCGGTGGCCGTCTGCCAGATGCGGGCCTCGCGGCAGGCCGAGGTGGTGATGCCTTCGCTCCACTGGCCGCTGGTGAGCTTGGCCAGCACCAGGTCGGCCACGATGGAGGCGCTGATGTGATGGCGGCATTTCTCGCCCAGGACGCAGTCATGGTCATGCGGGCAGGGATGGCAGGGCAGGGTCGGCTCCAGGCAGCAGCTGCCGGGCAGATAGGGGCCGGTATCGCAGGGCTGGGCCGTGGCCAGGAAGATGGCGAGCAGGGGCAGGCCCAGACCGGCCGCCAGATGCATGGTGCCGGTATTGTTGGTGACCAGCATGGCCATCTCGCGCAGGACGGCGCCCAGTTCGAAGATATTGGTCTGCCCCACCACGTCCACGAAGGGCGTGCCGGTGAGGCGGGCGTATTCATCGGCCAGAGGGCGTTCCGAGGCCTCCCCCAGCAGGACGGGACAGATGCCCTCTTCCTGCCAGATGCGCTTGCCCAGTTCCACAAAATGGCTCACGGGCCACTGGCGGCGCTTTTCGCTGGCGCCCAGCTGCATGCCGATGAAGCCGTGCCGGATCACCGGCGCGTGGGCCAGCAGGCGGCGGGCCGTCTCGCGGGCCTCGGTGCCCAGTTCGCTGAGCAGGCCGGAGCCGGGCTGGGAGAGCAGCTCGCCGGAAAGGCCGCCCAGCAGGGGCGCGCCGGTCATGCGGAACATGTCGGCCAGGTTGAAGGGCGCGTTGCTCTGGCGCAGTTCGGCGGCATGGAGGAAAGCGGGCCAGAGGCCGTCCACGCGCGGGCGGCCCTTGTGGTCCAGGCCGAAGCCCAGCACGGCCTCGGGCGCGGGGGCCAGGGTCGTGGCCAGCAGACGGGCGGACATGCTGGGCGTCAGATTGATGATGTGGTCGGCCTGCACGTCGGCGCGCAGGGCCCGGGCCCAGGCCTGCAGCTCGTGGCGGGTGGCATCGGCCTGTTCGGGGCTGACCAGACGGTCGGGCACCGTGAGCAGGGGGCTGGCGAATTGCAGCAGGCCCTCGGTGTCCGCGTATTTTTCCAGACAGAGCAGCGTGGTGCCGCGCCCGGCCCTGTGCAGGTCGTGCAGCAGGGGCTGGCTGAGCAGCAGGTCCCCGAAGCGGTTCAGATTGATGACAAGAGCATCCAGACGCATGACAGTTTCCTTGCGGAGGGTGAAGATTCCCGTGGTGCGGGGCACGCTGACGGGGGGAGCTTTCTAGCAGAAGCGGGCGCGGACGTCCAGACGGGGGCGGGGCCCGGAAAGGGGCACGGCGCGCACGGCAGGCGGCAGGGGAGGGAAGGCGCCGGGCAGGCCATGCCCGCCGGAGCCCTGCCGTCCCCGGCCGGGACGCGCTCTGCTCTGCCGGTCAGGGGCGGCCTGCCGCCACGGCCGGACACGGGAAAAGGGCCCTTCCCCGGCAGGGACCGGGGCGGGCCGCTGCCGTCCGTCCTGCGGCTGCGCGGAGTTGCCCGCAGATTGCCGCGTTGGAAAAAAACGAAAAGCGCCCGTCCTGCGGCTGCGCGGAGCTGCCGCCGGACTGCGCAGGCTCCGGCTCAGGGGCGCCGCTCGGCCTGCGGCTGCGCCGGGGCCTGTTCCCGGGGAGCCGCGCTGAAGGGCGAGGTGATCTCCCTGGCCAGCAGGCTCACGAAGAGGGCCGGGACGCCGGAATCCACATTGAACTCGCGCCGGGCCAGCAGGCCCGTGCGCATCTGGCTGCTGCCGCGGGCATTGCGGCTGCCCACGTTCTGGAGCATGAAGCGCTTGGGGCGTTTGTCGCTGGGGACGCGGCGCTGCACCAGAAGGATGTCCGAAAGGACAAGGGTCGCGCCCTTGCCGGAAAGGTCCGACGGTGCCCCGTAGCCCCCCTCGACGAGGGCGCGGGCCGTGGCGGCGTCGGTGATGCCGGCTTCCAGCACGCTGGCCTGGATGATGAAACCGGCCTGGCTGGGGTTGTCGGTGATGGCGTACTGTTCGGCACGCAGCAGGCGTTCCACTTCGGCGCGCAGGCCGAAGACATGTCGGCTCTGGTCGCGGACGCTGACATAGACCACAGGGGTGGTGTCATCGTCGGCCGGGGCCAGGGAGCCCTGGCGCAGGACCTGGATGTCGGTGGGGGCGGGCTGCCGGTGCTGGCAGGCGGGAAGCAGCAGCACGAGCAGCGCGAGGAGGAGAAAGAGCGTTTTTTTCATGCGTCTCCGGGACGGCGACAGGGCTTGCGGCCCCCGGGGTGCGGGTCGGGCGCTGTACAGCGGCAGGGACAGGGGAGACCGGCGTGCCCGGGCCCGGGCACGATACTGTCACCGAGGCCAGCCCTATACCGCAGAAATCACAGGCATGTCCAGCAGGGCGGACATCACAGGACCCTGATCGAGTCCAGGATGGCCCGGCACAGGGCATCTTCCAGTCCGGCGAAGGCCTCTTCCCTGCTGCGGGGATCGCCGCGGCTGGTCACGGCAACGGCGTGCAGGCCGTCCTTGTCGGGGATGCGGCGGGCGGCCATGCCCACGGCGGCTTCCAGGGCCCAGCTGGTGGAGCTGTCGCCCGCATCGTGCAGGGTGGCGCCCACGCCCACCGTGGCCCCGATGCCCGCGCCCACGATGGCGCCGCCGCGGCCGTCCACCAGACCGCCCAGCAGCACGCCCAGCATGGTGCCCGTGCCCACGTTGCCCAGGGTGCGCCCGGCGCTCACCCGGCTGCCGTCGCTGGTGGCCCAGACATCGCGTATCTCCACCAGGATCACCAGATCGGCGTCCCCGGCGTCCGGGGCAGGGTTCAGGCCCCGTTCGCTCTGCAGGTAGGCCGTGAGCATGGAGTGCAGGTCTTCCGTCATGCTCTTGCCGTTCTCGATGGTGACGAAGACCCTGTCGCCCCGCTCCAGGGTGACGGCGGGCAGGGGCGCGCCGGGCTCCGGCGCCGGTCTGGCCTCGTGCGAGGCGCAGGCCCCCAGGGCCAGGGACAGCAGCAGGAGGAAAAGCAGGCTCAGGATGCGGTGCGGGTGCATGGCGGCTCCTTGAGGGGATGGAGGATCCCGGTCTTTATATGTTGTAGCCCAGTCCGGCAGCCCTGTCCAGACGGCGGAAAAGGGCCTTCCGAAGCCCGTACGGCGCCGGAGCGGGCTTGACGTGGCTGCATTTTGCCGTATCCTCCGCGCACACGGCAGGCCCGCGGCTGCCTGCCGCTGATCCGGCGGCCCGGCTCTTCCTCCGCGTCCTTTCCCTTTCCCGGGCGGCCTTCTGGCAGCATAAACGGTTCGCAGGACCGTCTTTTTTTCACTCAACTCCGCCACTGCCCCGGCAGTCGGATGGACAAGGGACATCATGGGCAAGCAGCTGATCATCGTGGAATCGCCGGCCAAGGTGAAGACCATCAAAAAATTTCTGGGACCGCAGTACATGGTGCAGGCCAGCGTGGGCCATGTGCGCGACCTGCCGTCCAGCAGTCTGGGCGTGGACGAAGCCAACGATTTTGCTCCCCAGTACGAGGTCATCGACAACAAGAAAAACGTGGTCAGCGAGCTGCGCAGCGCCGCGGCCAAGGCCGATACTGTCTATCTGGCCCCCGACCCGGACCGCGAAGGGGAGGCCATCGCCTGGCATGTGGCGGAGCTGATCCGCGACAAGGCCAAGGACATCAAGCGCATCCAGTTCAACGAGATCACCGCCCGCGCCGTCAAGGAGGCCCTGGCCCATCCGCGCGAGCTCAACCAGCATCTTTTCGATGCCCAGCAGGCCCGGCGCGTGCTGGACCGTCTGGTGGGCTACAAGATCTCGCCCCTGCTCTGGAAGACCATCAAGCGCGGCATCTCCGCCGGGCGCGTGCAGTCCGTGGCCCTGCGCCTCATCGTGGACCGCGAGGCCGAGCGGGCCGCCTTCAAGCCGGAAGAATACTGGCTGTTCAAGGCCCTGCTGGGCGCCGGGGTGCCGCCCTCCGTGCGGGCGGAGCTGGCGCGCATCGGCGGCAAGAAGGCCGTGATCCGCAATGCCGGGGAGGCCGATGCCCTGGAGGCCGAGCTCAGGGGCCAGCCCTTCGTGGTGGAGAGCGTGGAGCAGAAGGAGCGCGAGCGTGCGCCGCAGCCGCCCTTCATCACCTCCACCCTGCAGCAGGCCGCCAACCAGCGCCTTTCCTACACGGCCAAGCGCACCATGAACATCGCCCAGCGTCTCTACGAAGGCGTGGAGATGGAGGACGGCAGCATCACGGCCCTCATCACCTACATGCGTACCGACTCCACCCGCATCGCCGACGAGGCCCGGCAGGCGGCGCATGACTTCATCCAGCGCGAGTTCGGCAACGATTACCTGCCGGCCAGGAAGCGCGTCTACAAGACCAAGAGCGGCGCGCAGGACGCCCACGAAGCCATCCGGCCCGTGGACGTGAACATCACGCCCGAGATGGTCAAGGCGGCCCTGCCCCCGGACCAGTACAACCTGTACCGCCTGATCTGGTCGCGCTTCGTGGCCTCGCAGATGGCCGGGGCGCGCTTCCACGACACCACGGTGACCGTGGCCTGCGGCCGTACCCAGTGGAAGGCCAGGGGCGAGCGTATGCTCTTTCCCGGTTTCCTGGCCGTGCTGCCCCGGGGCAAGGACGAGGGCGATGCCGAACTGCCGCCCCTGGCGGCCGGACAGACCCTGCAGCTGGAGAAGCTGGACAAGGAGCAGAAGTTCACCCAGCCCCCGGCCCGCTACAGCGAAGCCAGCCTCGTGCGCGAGCTGGAAGAGCTGGGCATCGGCCGTCCTTCCACCTACGCCAGCATCATCTCCACCCTGCAGGACCGCGAATATGTGAGCCTGCAGGACCGCCACTTCATCCCCACGGATCTGGGGCGCGTGGTCTGCGAGCAGCTGGTGCAGCACTTCCCGCGCCTCATGGACGTGGGCTTCACGGCCGAGATGGAAAGCCTGCTGGACAAGGTGGCCGACGGCGACCAGCAGTGGGTGGATCTGATGCGTGCCTTTGCCGCGGACTTCAACCCCACGCTGGCGGCCGCCGCCAGGAACATGCAGAGCGTCAAGGGCGGCCTGCCCACGGATCTGGCCTGCCCCGACTGCGGCAAGCCCCTGATGATCAAATTCGGCAAGGCCGGGCCCTTTTTGGCATGCAGCGGCTATCCCGACTGCCGCTTCACCAGCAATTTCCAGCGCACCGAGGACGGCCGTCTGGAGATGGTGGCCCCGCAGAAGCCCGAACTGGAGAAGGTGGGCGAGTGCCCGCGCTGCGGCAAGGACCTGGTCATCAAGCACGCCCGTACGGGCAGCCGCTTCATCGCCTGCACGGGCTACCCGGACTGCAACTATACCGCGCCCGTGGCCACGGGCGTCATGTGTCCGCGCTGCGGCGAAGGCCGCATGGTGGAGAAGAGCACCAAGCGCGGCAAGATCTTCTATTCCTGCGACCGTTACCCGCAATGTGATTTCGCCCTGTGGGACAAACCCGTGCCCGGCCCCTGCCCGCGCTGCGCTTCCTCCTATCTGGTGGAGAAGCGCGGCCGCGACGGCAGCGTCAAGATCATGTGCCCCACCAAGGGCTGCGGCTATGTGAAAGGAGGCGACGATGGACAGGATGCCTAAAGCGCCGGCCTCGCCGGTGCTGGTGAGCGCCCCGGTGGATGGCCTGGGCGTACCGCTGAATCTGGAGGCCCGTGCGGCCCGGCTGCTGGATGAAGGGCAGGCCGTGGTCCTGCTGACCGTGGTGGAACGGGAAGGCTCGGCCCCGCGTGCCGCCGGTACCCGCGCCCTGCTGACCGCCGCCGGTCTGGAAGGCACCGTGGGCGGCGGCCTGCTGGAGGCCCGCGCCGTGGAGGCGGCCAATGTCTGCCTGAGGGAAGGGCGCTCCGCCCGTGTGCGCTGCGACCTCACCGGCCTCGGCCCCGACAGCGACATGATCTGCGGCGGCAGCATGGATCTGCTCTGTGAATATCTGGCGCCTGCGCAGGCGCCCCTGTTCCGTGCGGCGGACGCGGCCCTGAAAGCCGGGCTGACCGGCATCTGGCTGCTGGACGTGAGCCGGGCCGACGCGCCCGTGCGCGACCTGTATCTGGATGCCCTGCCCGAAGGCCAGCCCCTGGTGGCGGGCCTGCACGCGGGCGCGGAGGCCGTGCGGCCCCTGCTGGCCGGGCGCAAGGGCCGTCCCGGTCTGGTGCGGGAAGGCCTTGTGGAACGTTATGTGGAGGCCCTGGACGCGCCGCCGGTGCTGCTGCTCTGCGGCGGCGGCCATGTGTCGCTGGAGACGGCCCGGCTGGCCCATGCGGCCGGTTTTGTGGTGGACGTGGTGGACGACCGCGCGGAGTTCGCCGATCCCCGGCGCTTCCCCATGGCCCGGCGCTGCCTGGCCCTGCCGGCCTTCGCGGATCTGGCGGCCCGCTGCGGCATCGGCCGGCATCATTATGTGGCCATCATGACCCGCGGCCACAGCTTCGACCGTGAGGTCCTGGCCCAGGCCCTGGAAACGGAGGCCTTCTATATTGGTATGATCGGCAGCAGCAGCAAAAAAGCCTCGGTGTACAGGGCGCTGCGTGCGCAGGGCGTCAGCGATGCGGCCCTGGAAAGGGTCTGCTGCCCCATCGGCCTGGGCATCGGCGCCGACACGCCGCAGCAGATCGCCGTCTCCGTGGTGGCCGAACTCATGGCCGCCAGGGCCGGCACGCTGGGGGCTCTTCGGGCGGCTCGTTGAGGCCGTGGAGGCCCCTAAAAAAGTGGTTTAAAAAAATATCCAATTATTCCAATTGGTTGCAAGAAAAAAGTACGGTTCGCTAACCTATTGGAATAACAGGATTTTTCTTTATCGAACTTTAAGAAGAAGATAAGCCTGCATTTCTTGACGCATTTTGCAAAAAATGTTTAGCAGGGGATTCAAAGCCCGCTCGCTTTGCGGGCGGGCTTTCCACGTATCGGCAGTTCGCTGCTGTCCCAGGAGTAAGAATCATGACCGGAAAACAGACCATTCTGGCAACGCTGCTGTTGCTTCTCTGTTCCAGCCTTGCGGCATGCAAGGATGATGGTGCCCAAAAGGGCCAGATGCCCGCCCCGCCGGTGGGCGTCTTCCAGGTGGAAGCCAGGGACGTGCCCTGGCCTGCCGAATTCCAGGCCCAGGCCTCCGGCTCCCGCTCCGTCGAAGTGCGCGCCCGTGTGCAGGGCATCATCGAAAAGCGCCTGTACCGCGAAGGCGAGTTCGTCAAGGCCGGCCAGCTCATGTTCCAGATCGAGCGCGACCAGTACGAGGCCGCCGTCCAGCAGGCCGAGGCCCAGTACGACAGCGCCAGGAGCGAATGGAACCGTGTGCGTCCCCTGTTCGCCAAGAACGCCGTTTCCCAGAAGGACCGCGACAACGCCAAGGCCGCCTATGACAACGCCAGGGCCGCCCTGCGTGCCGCCAGGATCAATCTGGACTACTGCCAGGTGGTGGCCCCCGTGTCCGGTTACAGCTCCAAGGAAAGCTTCACGCCCGGCAACCTGGTCAGCAACAACTCCCTGCTGACCTATGTGGACCAGACCGATCCCATGTACATCGACTTTTCCATCGCCGCGCCGCAGCACATGCGCCGCCAGCAGCTGGCCGCCCAGGGCCGCCTGCGCTTCCCCGAAGGCAATGTCTACAAGGCCCGGCTGCGCCTGCTGGACGGCAGCATGTACCAGGGCGAAGGCCAGGTGGACTTCATCGACAGCCGCGTGCAGCCCGAGACCGGCGTGGTGCAGGCCCGTGCCTCCTTCGCCAACAGCGACGGCCAGATCATGCCCGGCCAGTATGTGCGCATCTTCATGGACGGCGACGTGCTGGTCAATGCCGTGCTCATCCCCCAGAAGGCCGTGCTCATCACCCAGAAGGGTTCCTTCGTCATGACCCTGGACAAGGACAATGTGGTCGGCACCCAGAAGGTGGAGGTCAGCGAGACCATCGGCGACATGTATCTGGTGGATTCCGGCCTCAAGGGCGGGGAACGCATCATCTGTGAAGGCATGATCAAGGCCCGCCCCGGCGCCAAGGTCAGCATCATGGGTGACGGCCAGGCCCAGCAGGGGCAGGCCGCCCAGAAGAGCGCTCAGAAGTAGGTGATGGTCCATGGCAGCTTCGGCAAAACCAAATATCTTCCTGCGCAGACCGATCCTTTCGTCGGTCATCTCCATCGTGATCACCCTGGTGGGCGCGCTGGCCATGAAGGCCCTGCCCATCGCCCAGTATCCTGAACTGGTGCCGCCCACGGTCAACGTGACGGCCTTCTATCCCGGCGCCTCGGCCGAGACCATCGCCAGCACCGTGCTGGCCCCCCTGGAAGTGAACATCAACGGCGTGGAAAACATGCTCTACATGACGTCCACGGCCTCCTCGGGATCCGGCCAGGGCTCCATCAACGTCTATTTCAGTCTGGGCTCCGACCCGGACATGGCCCTGGTCAACGTCAACAACAAGGTCAACCTGGCCCAGACCACCCTGCCCGAGACCGTGCGCCTGCAGGGCGTGCAGGTGACCAAGCGTTCGCCGGCCATGCTGCAGGTCATCGCCCTGTACTCGCCTGACGGCCGTTACGACGCCGTGTACCTGCACAACTACATGCAGGTGAACGTGGCCGACGAACTCAAGCGCGTGCCCGGCGTGGGCGACGTGACCGTGTTCGGCTACATGGACTATTCCATGCGCATCTGGCTCGTCCCGGACAAGCTGGCCAAGTACGGCGTCACCGTGGGCGAGGTCTCGGCGGCCATCCAGGAACAGAACTCGCAGTTCTCGCCCGGCCGTCTGGGCGACGCGCCCATGCCCGACACGGCCCAGCTTTCCTGGCAGATCGACACCAAGGGCCGTCTGGCCACGCCCGAGGAGTTCGGCGAGATCATCATCCGCACCGGCGAGGACAGCGCCATGCTGCGCCTCAAGGACGTGGCCCGCATCGAGATGGGCGGCAAGGACTACAGCGTCAGCAGCGAATACAACGGCATGGTGGCCCGCGGCATGGGCATCTATCTGCTGCCCGGCGCCAATGCCATCGCCACCGGCAACGCCGTCACCGCCCGCCTCAAGGAGCTGGAAAAGAACTTCCCCGAAGGCGTGGCCTACAAGGTCATCGTGGACACCAACGAATTCGTCATGGAATCCATCAACGAGGTGATCCATACCCTGGTGGAAGCCATGATCCTGGTGTTCATCGTGGTCTTCGTCTTCCTGCAGAGCTGGCGCGCCACCCTCATCCCCTGCATCGCCGTGCCCGTGTCCATCATCGGTACCTTCGCGGGCATGTACGCCCTGGGCTACACCATCAACACCCTGACCCTGTTCGGCATGGTGCTGGCCATCGGTATCGTGGTGGACGACGCCATCGTGGTGCTGGAGAACGTGGAACGCATCATGAGCACCGAGCACCTGCCGCCCAAGGAAGCCACGGCCAAGGCCATGAGCGAGGTCACGGCCCCGGTCATCGCCATCGTGCTGGTGCTCTGCGCCGTGTTCATCCCCGTGTCCTTCATGGGCGGTCTGGCGGGCCAGATGTACAAGCAGTTCGCCATCACCATCTCGGTGTCCGTGGTGCTCTCGGGCATCGTGGCCCTGACGCTGACCCCGGCCCTGTGTTCCCTGCTGCTCAAGCCGCACGCGCATGACCATCAGCCGGCCAGGCCCTTCGTCATCTTCAACTACTTCTTCGGCAAGACCACGCACCGCTATGTGCGCGCGGTGCGCTTCATCAAGGACCACGGCCTCGTCTCCATGGTCCTCTTCGGCTGCATGATCGCCAG
>VOFC01001884.1_pt1 | contig 74000 bp, 92 predicted proteins | sample 5384161 | NCBI WGS metagenome assembly VOFC01 (sample SAMN12384722, study PRJNA508395) | human gut metagenome | isolation source: healthy gut B | host: Homo sapiens
AAAGTATGAAAGGAATATCCCCTGCGAACGATAGTTCTGATAAGAAAGAAAAGCGGAATAATATGCAAGCAGAAAGCACGCGGGAGGCAGCCAGTTCCATGTAAGCGTTTGTGCAAAGGTCATTGATGCCGCCATTACAAGAAATACCGACGGAATCATGTATGAACGTATGCGCAGAAGAGAATTGCGGTTGCTAAACTCAAGCAAAAACCCCGCAATAACTATTGTTGCCGCCAATCCGCCCCACCATAAAATTTTATCGGGGCTTTCTCGCTGCCCGCAAGCCATGCAGGAACCGCAAACATTATTGTTACCGGCAATGTAGCCTTGCCGGTAACAATCGTATATCGCGGTCCTCTGTATTCCATAGGAAACGTTATTAAAGATCCTGCCCTATGTCGGTACGGAAATACTCGCCGTCGTAATTGATTTTGGCGGCAACTTCCATGGAACGGGCAAGAGCCTCGGCTTTGTCTTTGCCGTATGAAGAAACTGCTATAACTCTTCCGCCGGAAGTAACGGTTTGATCACCATTAAGCGATGTGCCCGAATGGAAAAGTATGCTGTCGCCCTTATTTTCAAGTCCGGAAATGGGGGAAACCCTTCTTGTACTCCTGCGGATAGCCTCCCGATACGAGCATGACGCATACCGCCGAACGGTTGTCAAACTCTATGGTGCGCTTGTCAAGGTCGCCGTTTGCCACACCCTCAAACAAATCCACGATGTCGCTCTTTAGACGCAGCATAACGGTTTCGGTTTCCGGATCACCCATTCTGCAGTTATATTCAATGACCATCGGTTCGCCCTTAACGTTTATAAGTCCGAAGAAAAATGAATCCCTTATAGTCTATCTGGTCTTCGGCAAGTCCTTCAACCGTTGGTTTGATAATTCTGTCCTCAACCTTTTTCATCCATTCCTTGGTGGCAAACGGAACAGGAGACACAGAGCCCATACCGCCTGTATTTAGTCCCGTATCATGTTCACCTATGCGTTTATAATCCTTTGCTTCGGGAAGAATCTTATAGTTTTTGCCGTCTGTGAGAACAAACACCGAGCATTCTATACCGCTCAGGAATTCCTCCACAACCACTCTTGCCGAAGCGTCGCCGAACATGCCGCCGAGCATATCCTTGAACTCACGCTTGGCATCCTCGAGATTATCGAGTATAAGCACTCCCTTACCTCCTGCAAGCCCGTCGGCCTTCAGCACATAAGGAGGCTGCAAAGTTTCGAGCAACTTCAATCCTTCTTCAACGGTTGTACTGTCAAAAGTACGGTATTCAGCCGTTGGAATGCCATGACGGCGCATGAAATGTTTGGCAAAATCCTTGCTTCCTTCCAGCATTGCGCCGGCTTTAGAAGGACCAATAACAGGAACTTTATTCAAGTCCTCATCGGCAGAACGGAAATAATCCACAATACCTTTGACAAGCGGAGCTTCAGGACCCACAACAACCATGTCAATCCCGTTAGACTTAACGAAATCTCCCACCTCCTCGAAATTATTAATGTCAAGGCGCACATTCTCTCCCCGAATCGCGTGTACCGGCATTGCCGGGAGCGATAAAAAGTTTGTCGGTTTTAGGACTTTGTGCAATTTTCCACGCAAGCGCATGCTCACGTCCGCCGTTTCCAAGTAGCAATATTTTCATTGTCTCAAATTTATTTCTGATTACAAACTATATTCTCTGCAAAAATAATAAAATAAAGTGGGGCAGACACCATATTGCCGTACTAATGAAAGCAAAAAAGACTCTCCGCATCATGGAGAGTCTTTTTGTGATCCGGAAGGGATTCGAACCCTTGACCCACAGCTTAGAAGGCTGTTGCTCTATCCAGCTGAGCTACCGGACCGTTGTTATAATTTCGTGGCGCGAAGTTACTGCTAATTTTCGTTTTATGCAACATATCCGCCGAAATTAATGAAACAAAAGCCGTCCGTACCCCATTTTTTCACTCTCTTACCCGCCCGTTCTCAAATTTATTCCATAACTTTGCATTACAAAACAGGGGCGTAGCCCAGTTGGTTTAGAGCGCTGCAGTCACATTGCAGAGGTCATCGGTTCGAGCCCGATCGTCCCTACCATTCCCGTCATTGACGACGGGATTTTTTTTGTTCCCGCCATTTATTCTTTTTGTTAAGCTGATACTGTTATAAATTATAACTACCTTTACAACAGAAATCAAAGATTAAACAATGAAATCCAAGAAGCGGCATATAAAAAGAGGAATAGCCCTATCCGCAAAGAAGCAAGATGTTTACTACAAGCCTTTTGTGCGTTGCTGCATAATTTTACTTGCGGGGATTCTCATTCCACAGTATTTCCAAATATATTACTTGGAATACACTTTCCTATATATGGTAGTCATTCCGATATGCATACTCTCGGGATTGTATTTTAAGTTCATAAAAAAACTCCCAAAAGGACCTTTTGTACATATCGCTATGGGCGGCGTTTGCACAACATTTACATTGTACACGACTGTAAACCTTATATATACAAGCACACAGCCCTCACATTTTTTACATCCGAGATTGAAAAAAGCCGTGTCCGCCGGTTATCGTTCGCCGGCTTGTTTGTTTTTGAAATTAAACAATAAAGAGGTTGCTTTGATAGTAAACAACGAGAACCCTGTCAAAGAAAAATTGAAACAAGGAAGCACAGTAATGATTGCGGGTATGTATCAAAAAGGATTGTTATCGTCTGTAAAGATACAAGAATACACAATCAATTAACGGCATCGGGGTTCCGTAAAAACACGAAACACGCCCAAATCAGCAACACTCTATCTTTCAACAAATTACGCACTTTTAATCACATTTTTGTAAGTTGTTGTTTTTACAGCAGTTTGAAAAGTCAAAAATATAAGGCACATATTTTTAAAATAAGTGCCTTGTATTTTTAAAAATACATGGCTTGTATTTTTCACAACAAGCCATGTGTTTTTTCGCCGACCCATAAAAAGCTTTTTACATCATAAAAGGCGCGTATATTTTCTGACACAAAAAACGCGCAACAGCTTCCCCGCTCCGCGTATTCCCATCATCCGCAAAACATCACAGCAACAGAAGTCCCCACCATTCACACAATTTACATTCCGCCCGAGAAAACTTTCTGCAAAGCTACAAAGATTTCTCGGCATCAACATTTTCCATGCAGAAAGATTTTTTCTTATTTGCGCCGTTTCAAATTCTTCCTTGCTTCTTCTTCCATTTGGTTCAGCTCGGCATAGTCATTTATGTTCCGAAAACAGACCAATGGTTTCCCTGCTCTGTCAACGTAACTATAAATCGTGATTTCTTCATCATTTGTCATGCCGTAACCGTCCTCATCCATGTAATACCGCCCGTCTGGATTGATTTGCCATGACATTTCCGCCACATCGTCCTTGTAATTCTTTACAAATGTGGGAAACGAAGCATTCAAACGCTTCGCTTTATCAATGGCATGCAACGGCAGCCCCTCCAACGATTTCCAATCAATGTCATCAGCACAAACAGTGAGCAATATGGTCCATTCGTTCATGATTTCAACTGCGGTCTTGTTTCTTTCATCAACTAAGAAACGAGGTTTCCAATATCCGGCGATAGACTGGTTTACGACATACATGCCGTCTTTAAGGTCCTCTTTCTCGTATGGACGTCGCGAGAACTCTTCTGCGCAGAGTTTTACGTACAATTCCTTATCGGCATTTTTCCTTTTCCTGTGTTCCCTTACCGAACAAATCGAGAATTTTCATTGATTAGTTTTTAGGATTTATATTTTGAGCGAGACAATTAGGCGAACATTTTCCCGAACACTCTGACCAAGCGTTTTTTGTCGGCACATTGGATACAAAAAAGATGATTTTGTATTCAACTATGCCATGTGGCACGAAAAAAGTAACTAACAGTAGAGAAATCAGCAGGCGTTGCAGTTTGTGCAAGCGGTTATTTCTCCACGAAATCTCTTTTCCACCAGTCTTGCTATCCTGTCTTTAAGCGGAGACATGGGAATTTGAGCCAAAACTTCGTCAACAAATGCATATTCAAGCAAAAGTTTCGCTTCTTCTTCGGGAACACCGCGCTGCTCCATATAAAACATTGCCGCTTCGTCAAGTTGTCCTACGGTTGAACCATGGTTACATTGCACGTCATCGGCATATATTTCGAGTATTGGCTGGGAATACATCCGCGCATTGGGACTTACGCACAAATTTGCATTGGTTTCTTGCGATTCCGTCTTCTCTGCCCCCTCGCGCACAAGCACCTTGCCCGCAAAAGCCCCCACCGATTCTTTGTCAACAACATATTTGTAAAGCACGTTGCTGCGACATTTGCCAACTTTGTGGTCTATCAGCACATTTGTGTCCACATGCTGCGTTCCGTCGGCAAGAGCAAAACCGTAAGCTTCGACTTCTGCTCCCTCTCCTTCGAATACAATGTCAAGTTTGTTGCGCGTTAGTCCGCCGTGAAGAGTCATGTTGTTCATCACAACTTTGCTGTCGGCTTGCTGACGTACATAGCAGTTTGAAAACCTTTTGTTCTTAAGCAGAGTTTGTTCGAGAGAATAAATACGCACCTGCGAACCTTTGCCAACAAAAACCTCCATGACTTCGGTTGAAAGGAAATTACGGTCATCTGCATCATGATCACAAAAAAGAAGAGATACCTGCGCACCGTCTTCCGCTATAACAAGAACACGGCGGTTAGCCATTAAATCTACATCGGAGCGGAGAATATTTACAACTTGTATTGTACGTTCCACTTTTATTCCGTTCGGAACATAAACCACAAGGCAATCCTGCACAAACATAGTGTTCAAAGCCGTTACGGCATCCTTTTTAGTATCGGCTATGGCAGCATAATATTTTTCGGCAACGCCGGGATTGGTTTCTGCAAATTCTTTTACCGAGCCAACAAAAACACCTTGCGGCAACGGAGCACGCGGAACGGCTTTATTATAAAAGGCATCGTTCTCCACGAAATATAAAGAGGTGGACAAATTAGGCACATTGCAGCGAAAAGCTTCGTAAGGATTTACGGGAAACTCTACACGACGTATGTTCAAACCGTAATCGGGCGCAAAAATTCCGTTAACATCGGTGTATTTATAACGTTCCACCTTTTGCGAAGGCAGACCTTTGACACGAAACGCCTCATACGCCTTTTCTCTCACACTGTTGAGCAAATTGCAAGAGTAACGGCAAATATCATCGCGGTTAGAGGCGAAAATATCTATGTATTGTTGAGAGCTTTCGTTCATTTCTCCAATTCGGCTTTAATCCAATCAAAACCGCGCTCCTCTATAGCGTCTCCAAGCTCAGGACCTCCGGTTCTCACAATTCTACCGTTTATCATGACATGAACTATGTCGGGTTTAAGATAGTCAAGCATGTGCTGGTAATGGGTAATAACAATGGCACTCGTGTCTGGTTTACGCAATTTATTGAAACCTTCAGCCACAATTCTCAGAGCATCTACATCAAGTCCAGAATCTGTTTCGTCAAGAATTGCAAGTTTCGGCTCAAGCATAGCCATTTGAAAAAAATTTCATTGCGCTTGCGTTCGCCACCGCTGAACCCTTCGTTCACACTGCGATTTGCCAATTTGCTGTCGAGTTCAACAATCTTACGTCTTTCGCGCATCAATTTCAAAAAGTCGGCAGCATTCATGGGCTCAAGCCCCTGATATTTGCGTTTGGCATTGATTGCGGCTTTCATGAAATTAACCATGCTCACCCACGGGAATCTCCACAGGCTGTTGAAAAGAAAGAAATATTCCTTCATGGCTGCGGGCATCGGGCGAAAGAGACAATACATCTTTTCCGTTAAACTCCCAGAACCTTCGGTAACCTCATAAGCAGGATTTCCGGCAAGCACATTGCTCAATGTTGACTTTCCACATCCGTTTGGTCCCATGAGAGCATGAACTTCACCGTCGTTTATGGTAAGATTCACGCCTTTTAATATTTCCTTGTCTGCCACACGGGCATGAAGATTTGAAATCTTTAGCATACTGTTTCAGTGTTTGTTAAAGTCCTTTGATGGACATTCTTCGCTTTCACTTGCAAAGATAGCCATTTATTCCCTACTATTTCCACAACAAGCCGTCAAAGCATTATTGCTTTTGCTTTTCGGGAATGATTAGCGAGAGACTGATGCTCACAACAAGTACTGCAAGTATAAACACAAGCGAAGCCACAGCGTCAATATGCCAAACACTGTGGGTAAGAAGTTTTACGCCTATGAACAAAAGCAAGATGCAAACACCGGTCTGCAAAAAGCGAAACTTATCAGCCACTGCGGCAAGCAGGAAAAACATTGCCCTCAATCCGAGAATGGCAAAAATGTTGGAGAAAAACACCACATACGGGTCAAGCGACACGGAGAATACGGCAGGAATACTGTCGAACGCAAAAAATCAGATCGCTGAATTCTATTACCAATACCGTAACAAACAACGGCGTTATGCACAACAAACCTTTTTTCATTCGTTGCGAACCGTCGGGGATTATATAGCCATTGTCGGTTTTCTCCGCTCTTACAAAGAACTTGTCTCCGACAAACGACGGGTAAACACGGAAATGTTTTGAAAGGAATCGCACGAGAGGATGTTTCTCCACATCGATGTTTTCTTCCTTATCGCGTTTGAAAAACATTTTTGCCGCACTATAAACAAGAAAAGCTCCGAACAGATACAAAACCCAATCGAAACGACTGATAATGGCAGCTCCGGCAAAGATGAACACAAAGCGAAGCACTATGGCTCCGAGTATTCCCCAATTCAACACATGCTGATATTCTTCTTTTCCAACGCCGAAGGATGCAAAAATCATCATCATCACGAAAAGATTGTCAACCGACAACGCCTTTTCAATAAGATAGCCGGAAATGTAAGAAACCGTCATGTAATGGCGATATTTTTGAAGGCTTCCCTCAAAATCATTCGGGTCAAGATTTATATGGGCGGCATATTTGCCCGCCACAGCTTGAAGATCTGCAAAATTATGAATGCCGTGAACCATGTCGCCATGAAACCAAAGAAATGCAGAAAAAGCCAATGCGAGAGTTATCCACACTGCCGTCCATGTGCCGGCTTCTTTTATTGACACTGCATGAGCCTTGCGGTCTATCACAAGCATATCCACTACTAAAATGGCAACAATAAAAACTAAGAAGCCGCCAAGAAAGAGCAATTCGGAAAGATGAATCATATATTACCTTTTGTATTTCTTTTTTTATTTATCGGATTTCAAGCGCAGCATTTTCTGCAGCCTCCATTATTTCACGCTCTCCCGGTCCTTTGTCATTTATACCACAAAGATGAAGAATACCATGGATAACCACCCTGTCAAATTCTTCTTCATAAGAAACACCAAGTTCTTCGGAGTTAGACTTTACAGTGTCAAGGCTTATTATTATGTCTCCGTTTATAGTTTCACCCTCGTCATCATCGAAAGTTATTACGTCTGTGAAATAATCGTGTCCGAGAAATCTGCGGTTATAATCAAGAATTGTAGGGTCATCGCAAAACATATAGTTCACATTTCCCACAACTCGTCCATGAATTTTTTGCCACACGCTCAATCCAATCGCAATAATCGAATCTTGAAAGCGACGGCATTTCCACTTCGGTGGAAACAAAAGTTATCATAATGTCAACGTTTAATATTCAATCGAAGAGAGATGGAGTATTGTCTCTGTTTTGCGGCATACGTCCAAGATGACGATAAGCAAGATCAGTAACCTCTCTGCCACGCGGAGTGCGCACTATAAATCCTTCCTTTATGAGAAAAGGTTCATAAACCTCCTCCACTGTTCCTGCGTCTTCACCAATAGCCGTAGCTATCGTGGAGATTCCTACAGGACCGCCCTTGAACTTGTCTATTATAGTTGTGAGTATCTTGTTATCTATTTCGTCCAATCCGTATCGGTCTATGTTCAAAGCCTCAAGAGCAACTTTAGCAATTTCAAGATTTATTCTGCCCGAGCCTTTCACCTCTGCAAAATCTCTGACGCGACGCAACAGAGCATTAGCTATACGCGGCGTACCACGACTGCGCGAAGCTATCTCATCAGCAGCTTCGGAATCTATAACCATATTAAGTATGTGTGAAGAACGCACAACAATTTGAGACAATACCGAAGCGTCATAATATTCAAGATGCAGATTTATACCAAAACGAGCACGCAATGGAGCTGTAAGCAAACCGCTGCGAGTTGTTGCGCCTATCAAGGTGAACGGATTTAGATTTATCTGCACACTACGGGCCGAAGGTCCTTTATCTATCATTATATCAATGCGGAAATCTTCCATGGCGGAATAAAGATATTCCTCCACAACAGGAGCAAGTCTGTGAATTTCATCAATAAATAGCACATCATTAGCCTCAAGCGACGTTAACAGACCTGCAAGGTCTCCCGGTTTGTCGAGAACAGGACCGGATGTAAGTTTGAAACCAACACCCAGTTCATTAGCTATAATATTTGAAAGAGTAGTTTTTCCCAATCCTGGAGGACCATGCAGCAACGTATGGTCAAGCGGTTCACCTCTACGACGTGCCGCCTCCACAAAAACACGCAAATTATCAACAACTTTCTTTTGTCCGGCAAAATCATCGAATCTCAACGGACGAAGGGTGTTTTCATATTCACGTTCTTGCGGAGAACCTGTCTGTTCGGTACGTATATCAAATGTATCTTCAAGCATTTTCTATATTTTTTCTTCAAAATCAAAAAGGCAACATCGGTTCATTGACCGGCAGTTGCGCAAAACTTCGACGGTGATACTTAGTTATTCCATATTTACGAATGGCATCACGTTGCTCCACCGTGGGATAGCCTTTGTTCTTGCTCCAATGATATTGCGGGTATTCTTTGTCTATACGTTCCATATAATCATCACGATAAGTCTTGGCAAGAATTGAAGCTGCCGCAATTGAGAGATACTTATCATCGCCTTTAACAATTGTATCACAAGGAACATTGCCATAAGGTTTGAAACGATTACCGTCAACTATCACCGCCTCTGGACGCACTTTAAGTCGGTCAAGAGCACGGTGCATTGCAAGTATGGAAGCGTTCAATATATTTATTTCATCTATTTCTTCGGGAAGCACCTCACCCACAGCCCAAGCCCAAGCATTTTTCTGTATTTCTTCACGCAGAGCATAGCGTCTCTTTGCCGAAAGTTTCTTCGAATCTTTTATTTCTTCGTTAGCGTAGCCCTGCGGAAATATCACCGCTGCAGCGAACACACTTCCTGCCAAACATCCGCGCCCAGCTTCATCGCACCCGGCTTCGAACTTTACATCATGAAACTTTTCTGCAAGCATTTGGGATAATTTCGAAACAAACTAAATTGTTACTGCCGTGCCACTACATGAAACCATAAGCATGCTTCCGTTAGAGCCTACAGTTTCATAATCTACATCTATGCCGACAACGGCGTTTGCCAAGTTGCCGAGCCTGCTCTGCCATTTCGGAAAGTGCAGTGTCTTTGGCTTCTCTTAGTACACGCTCATAGCTTTTCGAACGTCCGCCAACAAAATCGCGGATACCCGCAAAAAAGTCGCGAACAAAGTTTGCACCTATTATTGTTTCTCCTGTTACTACTCCATAATAAGTTCTAACAGGTTTACCTTCAACAGTCGGTGTGGTTGTAAGAAGCATATTTTATCTTTTTGCCGCGCATAACTGCGCGATAGTTATAAATATCAAAACATTTTCATCACTCTTTCTATACCATTAAAAGAGCATCTACTTCCTTCAAGGTATTATAAAGACCAAACGAGGCACGCGCTACACTTTGCACTCCCAAACTTTCCACGAGCGGTTGCGCACAATGATGACCGGTACGTATGGCTATACCAAGACGGTCGAGAAGTGTTCCGAGATCAAGAGGATGAATATTTCCTACTACAAAAGAAATAACTGCCGACTTGTTTTTAGCCTTGCCGAAAATACGCATCCCCGGAATTGATTCCAAACGTTTGGTGGCATATTCAAAGGAGTTCGTGTTCATGCGCTGCTATATTGTCCAAGCCTAGACTTTCAACATAATCTATTGCCGTGGCAAGAGAATGACTGCCCACATAATCGGGAGTTCCTGCCTCGAACTTCAATGGTGCATCTTCAAACTCCGTATGTCCGAAGTGCACATTCTTTATCATTTCTCCACCCCCTTGATAAGGCGGAAGGTTTTCAAGCCATTCGGCTTTACCATAAAGTGCACCAATACCTGTTGGTCCGTAAATTTTATGTCCGCTGAAAGCATAGAAATCACAATCCATGTCCCGGACATCTACCTTTATATGAGGAACGCTTTGTGCACCGTCTATAAGTATCGGTACATTATGAGAATGAGCAATAGTAGCCAGTTCTTTTACAGGATTGACCGTACCAAGGACATTTGAGACATGAGTTACGGAAACCAATTTTGTACGTTCATCAAAAAGTTTCTCATACTCATCCACACGCAATTCACCGTCTTCCGTAATAGGAATAACTTTAATTTTTATCCCCTTACGCATTTCAAGTAATTGCCAAGGAACAATATTGGAATGGTGTTCCATTGCCGATATTATCACCTCATCGCCTTCTTTCAGGAATACCTCGCCAAAAGAAGAAGCCACAAGATTCAGCCCTTCCGTCGCCCCGCGCGTAAAAACAATCTCTGACGGAGAAGAGGCGTTAAGAAACTTAGCAATTTTCGCACGCGCTGACTCATGAAGTTCTGTAGCCTGTTGAGAAAGGAAATGTACTCCACGATGCACGTTGGCATTTTCTGAATAATATTCGTTTGCAATAGCATCTACTACAATCCTCGGCTTTTTGTGTCGTGGCACTATTGTCGAGATACACGAGTGGCTTGCCATAAACCTCACGCGATAGAATCGGAAAATCTTTTCTTATCTGATATATGTCGTACATTATTTATATTATTTGGCGAGCCAAGCCTCAGGATTAAGCTTTGAAGTTTCGCGACGCAATTGAAAATGCAAGGTACAATTCCCAGAAGCATCACGTGCTACACTGCCTAGAGTCTGTTTTGTACGCACCTTCTGTCCTTTACCCACAGAAACAGAAGAAAGATTGCAATAAACGGAAATATAACTTCCATGACGCACTATAACATTTGAAAAACCTCCAAGCGAAAAAATTGCAGAAACCTCACCATCAAATATAGCACGAGCCTGCGCTCCCGATTTTCCTGTTATGTTTATACCTTTATTATCAAGTTGCACGCCCGATAGTCCGTCCACATTATGCACACCATAATGTTGCGTAATCATATATCCGCCAGAAATCGGCATGGGAAGTCTGCCTTTGTTCGCAGCAAAATCATGTGAAAGAGCTTTGTCTGCCTCTTCCATTTTGAACACCTTCATATCTTCGGCTTGCTGCTTGGGAGTATATACAGGTTTTTCTTTCCTTGATTTTGATTCTTGTCTGTCTGAGTTATTTTCTTTTCCGCCTTGGGCGGCAGCAAGTTGTTTTCGTTTTGCTTCTTCACGCGCCTTTTGTTTGGCAATCTTCTTTTGGCGTTCCAATTCGCGTTTTCTCGCTTCTTCACGGCGTTTCTTCTCTGCCAATATCTGCTGCTGTATAAGAGCATCAATCTTTGAATTAAGCGAAGAATATCGTTTTTGTCTGCTTTTATTGCACTTTGCACCTGACGCTGTTTTTTCTGCAAGCCATTTACTATTTTTGTTCGTTCGGCGTGCTGCCCCTCAAGTTTGCTTTGCTCGTTAATTCCTTCATGGAGAAGAACAGTCTTTTGGTCGCGTGTCTTTATCACTTCAGTATGTTTTTGCATCAACCTGTTCCTGCTTTCTCTTCACAAGTTCACCCTGCACACGCTGGTATCGGGCATATTCTCTTACATATCTCAAACGACGCAACATTTGTGTAAAATTGTCGGCGGAGAAAATGAACATAAGCTTGTTCTGGGTATTCCTGTTACGATACAGATAAAGCATGGCGCGGCGATAATGTTTCTTACGCTGCTCCAACTCTGATTTCAATGTATCGAGCTGCGTTTTCAGAACAGTTATCTTGCCGTCAAGCGCATTTACGTCCGCCGATATAGCATCAATATATTTTTTCTGAGTACTTATCTGCCCGTTTAGAACATTTAGATTACTCAACTGGGAACGCACATCTTTTTCAAAGATTTCAGCATTCCTTCGTTTTGGGTTATCTTTTTCTGAAGTTTTGCACGTTGCGACTTCAAACTATTTATTTCTTTATTGCTTTGCGCCCCACATTGGTAAACGCCATGCAACATGCAATCAGAAAGAATATTATACGACTGCGGCAGTTCATTGTATCGTAGAGAGTTTTCTCATTACTTCGTCTATAGACCGTTGTTTATAGCCGGAAGGAACTTTTGTTCGGGTTTCCCATTTTGCATTGTCCGACAATCGGCTCAAGCCAATAGTCATATTTATATCATGCTTGCCCCCTTTGGCTTCCAAACTTATTTGAGAAGGAAATTGCTTACCGTCAAAGTTGACGAAATCTCCATATTTACACACAAGGCTTTCCTTTGCTGTTATATTTTTAGGATTTACCGTTACACGGTCAAGCAACGCACTCGAAGTCTGCGTCAGGAACTCGTAATCAAGCTTGGGAGATGACGTAAGGCTTAACAATGTATGTTCTCCGCTCGAAGCGACATTGAAACCTTTGAGCGCAGACTTTACATTATGTGTGCCTGGCACAAAAATTTCATTCAGAACATGGATTGAAGTACATAAAAATCAAGACTTGCACTTTTCAAGAAACTTGCATCGGAATAAGTAGCCTGTACATATTGTTTATTGAAACGATCCACAAGCAGCACATGATCAGGTGTAAATTCTAACCGCGCCACCTCCATTCCGAGAAAAGTCATGGATAGTTGAATTACGTCATCGCGCTTCATTTTCAAGTTGCCGCCAAGAGAAAAACTCTTTGTCCCGTTTTTCAATTCCACACTTGCCTTAGCTGTTATATATTGCGCTGTCTGGAAATTGTCTGTTACTTTCTTGACATAAGCTTCTGTATTAGAAACTTCTTTAGTGGTATTCCCTGATTTTACCGCTGTTTTTGAAGAACTGCACGCCCCCAACAACACAACAGCCATAACCGCCATGCAGAAAAACCTTATATGTTTCAACATCTTTCTCATTGTAAATATCAGTTTGCTATATACTTTCCGGTTTTTATCTTTCTATCCAAAGTTTTCGAGTCTCCACCCAAGCCTTTTGCCTTGCGCCACATCTTCAGAGCTTCCGCACTTTTTTTTCCTCATATAATATATGTCTCCGGCATGCTCATAAATCGAAGCGTTGCCTTTTTTCGGTATCAAGATTTTTCAGAGCCTCATTTATAAAAGTTTCTGCCTCTGCATATCGTCCGAGCTCAAACAACACCCATGCATAGGTATCAATATAAGTTGCATTCTTTGGCTGTGCCTTTACAGTCTTCAGACTCATTGCCGCAGCCTTGTCAAGATCGCATCTCTTCAAAGACAAAAAATACGCATAGTTGTTTAAGGCATTTATATTATCTTCTTTATAAACAAGCGATGAGTCATAAGCCTGAAAGCACAAAGAATCTTCATGCAATTCGTGATACACGTCTCCAAGCATGGCATAAACATCAGAAGCAAGGTCGGTATTGGTATTCGAATCTATAAGTTCCGTACATTTCTTCAGTGTCTCTGCAGAACGTTTTACCTGCCCCTGAGTAAACTGCGCCAACCCTCCATAAAAATAATATATAATGTTTTCGGGTTCATACTGTACTCCGTCCTCGCACAACTTTGCAATATCGCTCTGAAGTCCTTTCTTTACGCAGTATTGCAATAATTTCAATCTTACTTGCGAATACTCGGGGCGGGCAGCCAATAATCTGCGCCATACGGGAGCCAAACTGTCTTCGGATGCTTTGAGAATGGTCAGATAACCTTGATAAATATCTATAAGCATAGGGTCGCTATCTGCTTTTGCAAATATTTTGCGGCATGTAGAAAGCGCAGCAGTACTGTCCACAGTGCCGCGAACACCACTCATTATCATAGAATTCAAAGCCCCCGTGCGGGTCTTTACACTCATTTTTTCGTTTAATGCTATCGAATTTGCCGTTTGCAGATATGCACGAACATCGTTTTGGGCAAGCTGTCTGTTCATTATGGCGAGGTTTGCCATTTTCGTTTTCGGGATCTTCTGCAAGTACAGCCTTATATTCCGCCATTTCCTTGACATAGTCCTTCATATCGCCATACACTCCTCCACGAATCACGCGGTAAGTATTGTTTGACGGGTCGGATGCTATAAGCGAATTTACAAGAACGAGTGACGAATCGCTTTTCCCTGCCGAGGAATAAGCATTTATCTTGCGCAACGTTATCTCGTCGCTCTTTCCTTCCTGCACTTCCAGACGTGAAAGCGTGCTTACAAGTGCATCCCAATTCTTTTGACTGCGATATATTTCGGCAAGATTATAAAGAAGTTCGTCATGTTCAGGAAAACGCCGCGACATTATCTCATAACGCTTCACGGCATCGTCATTCATTCCGTGCGAATCATAATACTCCGCCAACTGTTGCTGGAAATAATAGTTGTCCGGTTCAAGTTCCACGGCTTTCTTTATATATTTTCCACCATCGTTCAGCGAATCCTCACTGCCTGCGGCTTCAAGCATCAGCCCCATTGCCGAAAGGGCTTCGGGAGCTTCGGGGTTTATTTCCAAAGCGTGGCGCAAAAGGTCGAACGATGCAGAATAATTGCCTTTCTGCTTTTGTACTACCGATTCAAGAAAAAATTCGTTGAAGCGGCGTTGACGTTCATAATCCACCACGGTTTCTTTGACTGCCGACAATTTCTTTGCTGCGCGTTTCTTCTGCGCGAAAACAGACGGCATCCAAACTGCCGCAACCATTATCACGAACAGAATCCGAAAGAACTTTGATTTGTCAAAAAAGCGTACAGTCATTGCCTTGCGCTATAAGTCTTTACTTCTTACCGGTATGCCCGAATCCTCCCTCGCCGCGTTCGCTGTCGGCAAGAGTTTCCACGGGTTGCCATTCCACTTGTTCATGACGCGCCACAACCATTTGGGCTATTCTGTCGCCATCATTCACAGTAAATTCTTCGTTTGAAAGATTTACCATTATAACTCCTATCTCGCCACGATAATCGGCATCGATTGTTCCTGGAGTATTAAGAAGACTTATGCCGTGTTTCAATGCCAATCCCGAGCGCGGACGTATTTGAGCCTCGTAACCTACAGGCAATTCCACATACAAACCCGTGGGAACAAGTTTACGCTCCAAAGGTTTCAGCGCAACGGGCGAATCCACATTGGCGCGAATATCAAGTCCAGCACTTTGAGGAGTTTCGTATTGCGGAAGCTCATGACGGGAACGATTAATCACTTTTACTTTCATGATGATATATGTGTAGTCTCTTCGTAAATTGCAAAAATAAAAAATCCGCTTTAACAGCCAACTTTTAATGACTACTTGCAAGCGTTACGCTCGTTTTCATTACTTTTGCAAGAATGATTACAACGCGAAATACTTTCCACAAGCGCGAGCGGCTTACACTTAAACGCGAAATCGACGAACTTTTCACCTCCGGCAGCAAAAGTTTCGCCGCCTATCCGTTGCGTGCAGTTTGCCGGCTTTCCGATTTCAATGCTTCGGAAGTGAAAGTACTGATGAGCGTAAGCAAACGTCATTTTCACCATGCCGTTGACCGCAATCGCGCCAAACGGCAAATGCGCGAGGCTTACCGAAACTACAAAACCATTATAACGGAAGCCGTTGACACTCTCAATACTGCAGCACCGGCAGACAGGCATCATTCGCTCAACATTGCTTTCATCTGGTTGTCCGACGAACCGCAGGATTCCGCACTTGTAGAACGCAAAATCAAGAATCTTCTCCACAGAATAGCCGAAAGCCTGCCCCGCAATTTCGAAGACACTTCCTTATATTAAGTAAAGGACACAGCCTATGAAAGCGGCAAAACTCATACGCTCTGTTTTGGTAACTATTCTTATTCTACCCGTGCGCTTTTATCAAAAATTCATCTCTCCGCTCACACCTCCTTCATGCAGATTCACACCCACATGCTCCCAATATGCCGTTGAGGCATTGCGCAAGCACGGACCGGTAAAAGGCTTGTGGCTTGCCATAAGACGGATATTGCGTTGCCACCCGTGGGGAGGAAGCGGATACGACCCCGTGCCATGATTTCCGATACTCATCTATATATAGACATCCACACTCACGCGCCCAACGGTAGTGCCAAGTTTTCCATCGTTGACGCAAGCGGCATACGTCCCGTGCCTGCCACAGGCAACGGCATACTTTATTCCGCAGGAATACATCCGTGCAATATACCCCAAGAGCTGCAAAACGAAATCGAAAACATAGACATTCTGGTCTCTTCGGAAAAAATCGCCGCCATAGGAGAATGCGGATTCGACCGCACTTCGAATTTTTCCGTTGAAATGCAAAAGCACGCTTTCGCGGAGCTTTCCTCCATATCGCACAACAAGAAAATTCCCATGCTTATACATTGTGTTCACGCCGCCGATCTGCTGCTGCAATATTCCAAACTCATGCCCGCTGCAGGCTCATGGATCATACACGGTTTTCGGGGCAAACCTTCCACAATGCATCAGTTTCTCGATGCCGGTTTTTCCGTTTCGTTCGGAGCGAAAGCCAATTCTGAAAGTGTAAAAGCATGTCCTGCCGACCGGCTGTTTCTTGAAACCGATACGGCAACGCCAACCTCACTGCGCGAATCCTATGACAACTATTCGGCTTTGCGCGGAGAAGACCTCGAAAGCGTGATTGCAGACAATTTCAAACGTATATTCGGCACATCAAACGCCATAGGTTTGAAAAATATTGAGTAATATTGCAAGTTGAATATATGAACATAGATTTATTGCGCAACAATACCACAGAAGTTATATGATAAAACAAAGTTGGATTGAGAAAGGATATGCCGACGAGCCGATTCCCGCAGGAACAGACCTCGCCAAAGAAATAAGAAAAATGTGTAAAGAGAAGAACGCCGTGATTTTGGCGCACTTCTATACCGTAGGAGCAATTCAGGACGTTGCCGACTTTGTTGGCGACAGCCTTGCATTGGCCCAGAAAGCCGCAAAGACCGATGCCGATATAATTGTTATGTGCGGCGTGAACTTCATGGCAGAAACAAACAAGATTCTGTGTCCCGACAAAACGGTTCTCCTGCCCGACCTCAATTCCCACTGTTCCCTTGCCGAGAGTTGTCCCGCCGACAAATTCGCAGAATTTGTCAAAGCGCACCCGGGATATAAAGTTCTTTCATACGTCAATACCTCTGCTGCCGTGAAAGCTCTGACCGATGTGGTGGTTACTTCGGGCAATGCTAAAGAAATCGTGGAAAGTTTCCCCAAGACGAAAAACTTATCTTCGGTCCCGATTATAATCTCGGAAACTATATCAATTCTATAACAGGCAGAAACATGCTTCTTTGGAATGGCGCATGCGATGTACACGAACGTTTCTCGGTTGAGAAAATTGTGGCATTGAAAGCGCAATATCCGAACGCACAAATACTTGCCCACCCCGAATGTAAAGGGAGCTGTTCTTAAATTAGCCGATTATGTGGGTTCTACAGCTGCTTTGCTGAAATACGCCAAGAGCAGCGACACATAAAAGAATTTCTTGTTGCCACCGAAAGCGGCATTCTTCACGAAATGCAGAAGTCATGCCCCGAAAAGAAATTCATACCTGTTCCGCCCGACGACAGTACATGCGCTTGCAACGAATGTGCCTACATGCGCCTCAATACAATGGAGAAAACTCTACAACTGCCTGAAATACGAATGGCCTTCCATAGACGTAAGCCCCGAAATAGCTCAAAAGGCAGTGAAACCAATTGAAAAAATGCTTGAAATAAGCGCAAAGATTAAACGTTGAAGCCTGCGCGCCACGCTTTCAACGAGAAAACATAAGAAACAATAACGTCAATGACCAGTTTTGGTCATTGACGTTATTGTTTTCATATTAATACTATTCCTACACTTTCTCCTTTATACCGTTTTTCCCAATTTATGTGCCGGCAAACTGTTTTTCACGAACCGTGTTCCCGAAAATATTTTTTCCACTCTTCGGTTTCATTTTCAAATCTTTCGCTGTCTTCATATTTTGAAGGATAACATCTTTCCATCTCCAAAAAAAGGAAGAGTGTCCGGTATCGTGTAAAATATCATTCGTTTTTCGGGAGTTATTACTTTTATTTTGAATAGTTTCAAGGACTCATCATAAAAACTATTTATATTCGGTAAATCTGATTTTATAAAAAGGGTGTCCGCTCTTACATACCATGTTTTGTGTTCGGCGAAAGCTTCATAAGCTATTACAAGCATACTGTCTTTTTGGAAATAGTAAATTGGCGGAGCTCCATTTCCGCCAATGTGAAAAGTATCTTTACCAATAATAATAAAAACCAGATACAAATCATACCATGCTGTTCCTTCCAAAGTAATTTGGGGAATGATCTTATATGGTGTATCTAAAAATGTGGGCAATAGTACAAAAATCAGCAAAACTATAATTTCATTCTTTATCTTTTTCATTATTCTTTCTTAACGGATAATTTAGTTCTTTCCATACCTTATTTTCATTTTCAATAGCATAACCCGTATCTCTTCCTAAAACTTTAGGAGCTGCATGTCCTACCAACTCGTGGCAAAGGATGTCTTGAGGATATTGGTGTATCATTTTCCCTTTATAACTGGGAACTTTGTGTTGTTTGTCTGAAATAGCAACAGTTACATCATTGTATATCTTTTTTTTGAATTTTCATATGTAAACGGCCATGGTACACTAATTCCTTCTCCGTATTCTCCAACACTTAAAATTTTTATTTTCCCTTTGTCTTCACTCTTATATTTAGCAGTTTCCCCTATGTATATTGTAACAGTACAATTTTTACTGTTAATCATACCGTTTATTTTTTTTGTGTAGTAACTTGAAAAACCTTGGGTATTTGTCTTTTTTTCTTCAAGTATAGATAACCATTTTTATCAACATCAAAAATTCCTTGAGCGAGTCTGTTTATATATCTGACTATCTTTTTTTTTGATTTTTAGGGATTCTTATTACTCTTCCGTCGGGGTCAATGAAAGTTACGGGATTATTGTTGCAAAAAGCGTATGGACTGATGTTGTAGTATTTTTCACACAGCGGATCGGGCGAAGTCCAAAAGGCAGCCGCCGGGTCGTACAGCCTTGCGCCGTAATCGTAAAGGTCGAGACCGCATTGTTCATGATTATAACGGGTTAGTTTGTTGCAAATATAAAAAAGAAGCGTAACAACACCAAACAAACACACCTGTTTTAGCCGGGAAATTTTTCCCGAACCGATAAAACATCGTTTGGAATCGGAAAGCTTTTTCTGTAAGTCGGAAAAACTTTGGAATGGACATGGAATCTTTCATTTCACAACGAGAAAAAAACTCCTGAAATCGGGAAATATTTCAGTCCAAAAAGCACCCCGGAAAACACACATGGCTTATCGCAAAAAATACAAGGCACTTATTTTAAAACAAGTGCCTTGTATTTTAAAATATATGCCTTGTATTTTTCACCTTTCCAAATATCTGAAATACAATATGGTAGAAAACGATGTTTTTGAACATTCCGCAGCATGGCAAAAAGGGGAAAACCATGGTCGTTTCCCTTGGACTGTTGCGCAGATCGGAGGCAGCGTTCCGCTAACGTGATTCGTACATATATTTATATAGAGGCGCAAGCATCAACGCCTGCATGAATCCGCCGTTTGTCATTTCGCGCTTCACTTCTTTCTCACTCATGAGATGCACGGCTATGTCTTCGGTTTTCTCAAGATGCTGGTCTGAGATTTTTTCCACGCCCTCCGCCACAAAGCAATAGCACAGGTTGTTCATTGCTCCCGGATTCGGTGCTATTTTGGCGAGAAGCCGCCATTCGCCTCCGCCATATCCGGTTTCCTCCCATAGTTCTCGTTTTGCGGCATCAAGGGGTGATTTGTCTGATTCGTCTACAACGCCCGCCACAATTTCCCAGAAAACATCGTCAAGTCCGTGGCGATACTGACGTATCACCACATAGTCGCCGTTTTTTGTGCGGGCTATTATGTTTATCCACGCAGGATATTCCAACACATAGTATTCGTTGAGCACCACACCCGACGGCAGTTGCACACAATCCCTGCGCGCCGTGAGCCACGGGCGTTTTATGAGATACTCGCTACCGAGGGTTTTCCACTTTTCTATGTTCTTTGTTTTTTCCATTTCCTTTATGTTTCGGATATATTGAGAACGCGGATTATTTTGTTTTAGCGTGTGCGGAAGCATTTGGGCACTTGTTTTTTAGAAGATGTGAGTGGAAAAGCGTAATTTTGCAAAACGAAAAAAACTTATTAAGATGGCAACAAAACCCTCAATACCCAAAGGCACACGCGACTTTATGCCGCAGGAAATGGCGAAACGCAATTATATTTTCAATACCATTCGTGAAGTTTACGAGCTTTACGGTTTCAGACAAATAGAAACGCCGGCACTCGAAAACCTTTCCACTCTCATGGGAAAGTATGGCGACGAGGGCGACAAGCTTCTTTTCAAGATTCTGAACAGCGGTAATTTTCTCAATGGCGTTTCGCAGGAGGATTTCAACTCGGAAAGTGTGGGCAAACTCGCAGCTCGTATATGCGAAAAGGGATTGCGCTACGACCTTACCGTGCCTTTTGCGCGTTTTGTGGTTCAACATCGCGATGACATAAAGATGCCCTTCCGCCGCTATCAGATACAGCCGGTGTGGAGAGCCGACCGCCCGCAGAAAGGAAGGTATCGCGAGTTTTACCAGTGCGATGCCGATGTGGTGGGAAGCGACTCGCTGCTCAACGAGGTGGAACTGGTTGAAATCATAGACGAGGTTTTCAGCCGTTTCGGCATACGTGTGGACATAAACATCAACAATCGCAAAATTCTTGCAGCCATTGCCGAGAAAATAGGTGCCGCCGACAAAATAACTGCAGTAACCGTGGCGATTGACAAACTTGAGAAAATCGGTCTCGAAGGCGTAGAGAAAGAATTGCTCGACGAAGGTATTTCGCAAGAAGCCGTGAAAGATCTCGAACCTATAATTGCTCTTTCGGGCAGCAACGAAGAAAAAATCGCCACAATGCGCAAGCAGTTTGAAAACAGCGAGACAGGAATGAAAGGCATCGGGGAAGTGGAGTTCGTGTTAGGCGCATTGAAAAATTCTTCTCTGAAAAATTCCGTAACTTTCAACCTTTCGCTCGCACGAGGTCTGAACTATTACACAGGATGTATATTCGAAGTAAAAGCTCTTGACTATGCGATAGGTTCCATAACCGGCGGCGGAAGATATGACAACCTTACCGGCATTTTCGGAATGCCCGGACTTAGCGGTGTAGGCATTTCGTTTGGTGCCGACAGAATATATGACGTTCTCAACGGGCTGGATCTTTATCCCAAGGAGGCGAAAACCGGCACTCAACTGCTGTTTGTGAATTTCGGCGGCGAGAAAGAAACTGCGCAATGTCTGACATTGGCAGCACAGGCACGCAGAGCCGGAATACGAACAGAGATTTATCCCGACAGTGCCAAGATGAAAAAACAAATGTCATACGCTGCCGACAACAACATACCTTTTGTGGCTCTGATCGGCGAGGACGAGGCGAAGTCGGGAACGGTTACGCTCAAAAACATGGAGCGTCATGAGCAGAACACACTCACTCCCGAAGAAATGATAAGCAAGATAAAGGAAAGCCTGTCCTGATAGTCCTGCGCCACCACCCCTTTGCGGGGATTTGCGCGGGGACACGGACCAAAGGAAAAGATTAAAGGCGGCTCTTGAGCCGCCTTTAATTATATATAAGCATTGTAAGTTTGTCGGGAGAAATGACATCTCTTGCCGCAAGCATCACTTCCTCGGCAGTGAGAGCGTCTATGGCGCGGCACTGTGCGTCGATGTCGCGCAGTCGGTTGAATTTGGCGAACGCACGTCCCATGCCTATTGCGTAACTGTTGAAACTGTCGCGCGAGAGTTGCAGTTGTCCCTTAAGCCTGCGCTTTGCCATCGAAAGACGCGAGGGAGTGAGCGGCGCGGAAGTAACACGAGCAAGTTCGGAAACCAGAAGTTTGCGGCAGCGAGCCACATTTTTCGGGTCGCAACCGAAGTAAACGCCCCAAACTCCCGTGTCGCTGTAAGAAGCCACATAGCTTTCCACCGTATAAACCAATGCGCTGTGCTCACGCAATATTATATTAAGGCGCGAACTCATTCCCGAACCGCCGAGAATGTTGTTGAGCAAAAGAAAGCCGTTCTCCTTTTGTCCGTGGCACTGAAAGCGCGTGAACCCACTATCACATGAGCCTGATGGGTCTTCTTGTCGTGCACCACTTCGCGCGCCTCATACGGCGGAAGAGCCGCTTCCTGTTTTACGGCAGGCGCGGAGTCGAGTCCGGACGTGGCTTTTTCGAGAAGTTTCACTATTCTGGCAAATTCGGCATCGGCATAAACATAAAACGTACAGTTTGCCGGGCGGTAGAAACGCTGCGTGAAATTCACGGCATCGGCAGTGGTGTAAGTCTTGAGGCGTGCGGCATTGCCGAGAATGTTTCTGCCCAGCGGATGGTCCTTAAAAAGCAGTTCCTCGAACTCATCGAAAATAAGTTCGGCGGGGTTGTCGTTGTAGCTCTCTATCTCATCGGAAATGACTTCCACCTCCTTGTCAATCTCGCGCTGGGGATATCGGCTGTGAAACACCATGTCGCTCAACACATCTATGGCTCTGGGCAACTCGCCTTTGGGAATGGCGGTATAGTAAACCGTCTCTTCCTTGCCTGTATAGGCATTCAAATCACCGCCTACGCTTTCGAGCGCATTGTTTATGTGCCACGAGTTGCGACGTTCGGTGCCTTTGAAACTGACATGCTCTATGAAATGAGCCATTCCCTCTTCGTCAGGATTTTCATTGCGCGTGCCGGCATAAACCACGTATCCGCAATAAGCCACACCCGTGGACGAAGGTTCGAAAATAACTTTCAACCCGTTTGTAAGGGTCGTTGTCTGAAAATTTTCCATGATTCTGCAAAATTACGCAGAATATTTCTCTCTGTCATCCTTTGCCCACGCAAACATGTGCCGATGTCCGGGCACAACAAACCGGGAAATCCCGATGAAAGCAGAAAAAACTCATTCGCGACGGGGAGTATTTTAGGGCGGCTCGGGGAGGCAAAGAAACATAAGGCATCTTGCAAAAAATACAAGCCATATATTTTAAAATACAAGGCACTTATTTTAAAATAAGTGCCTTGTATTTTTCTCGAAAAATGACATCTGATTTTCAACAACTTACAAAGGCATAAAAACAAGCCGTTTTTACACCCCGTTTTCCGCCCCGCAAAGCCCGACAAAAACGAAAAAGCAAAAAAGTACGTTTTTATGTTCCGACAATGGCATTATCCCCCTTTTTCAAGCGTATTTTAAGTCGTTTTAACCATATATCTACGTTTTTTGTCCTATTTTTTAGTCAACAGTGCTTTGGTGTATAATTATTTTATGTAACTTTGGAGTGATTTTTTGGGTTTATGACCATGTAAAAACTCCGTCTGCACGCACTGCCGGCTCCATACGGCACTCTACAAAGGCTTCAACCTGCGACACAACGGAGGCATGAGACTGAAAATGATAACTGTTCAACCAATTTATTAATAACTTATTTGCAATGAAACAGATTGTACTTTGGATGGCAAGAATATTTGCCATGCTGCTTGTTTTCACAATGGCAGCAAGCACGCAGTCTGTGAATGCACAAGATGACGGCTATGCCGGATTCTGGGGTGATATGTCCAACATCTATGGCCACAAGGTGTGGAATCTTGTACCGGTTGACGAAGAGTCTCTCAAGAATCCGGTAGAGATAACCGAAATTGACGGTAACACCGAAGACGGTTACTACTACATCAACTTCAAGGACCTTGACGATCCCTCCACTTGCATGGTTCCTGTTAACAGCGACCAGCTTTGGCGTCTCGGAGCTTTCCCTCGTGAAGAAAGCGACTTTGATGCTTCTTTCGTTTGGCACATAACCAAAAATGCCGACGGCGAAACTTACTCTATCAAGAACTGCGGCGCACAGGAACTCACATACATCGAAACCGTAGGCAAAGGCGACAAAGAAAGTCCCTATGTTCTTATGACCGGTTTGAATCCTGCCAGCTTCAAGTTCAAATACATGAGCGACGGTAGCGTTTACATTTACACCACCGACAACGCTTACAACTTCTCTGTAAGCTCTGAAGGCAACATCTGCACACTCAAGGCACAGAACACCAACTCTGCAGTGCAGTTCGTTCCGGTTTCCGCCGAGAACATTACCAACGCTCTCAAACTTACCGAGGCTATCACCACAGCACAAGGCAAGCAATTTACCGTTGGTACTAACCCCGGCCAGGTTGCACAGGCAGACTTTGACGCTTTCAAAACAGTACTTGACAAAGCAGTGGCAGCTCAGGGCAGCGAAGACGACAACACGACTCTCATTAACGAGTTGAACGAAGCAACAGCTACACTGACAGGCAAAGTAATCCCCATTGAAGAGGGCTACTATACCTTCAGAAACGGTGAAAACGACGTTTATCTCAAACCGTACTTCAGAGACAACATCTGGTATCTCGGTCATGACGAAGTAGATCCCACAATGGACGCATCTGCTGTATGGCACGTGATAAAGAACGCCGACGGCAACCTCGTACTCAAGAACTGCGGTACACAGGATTCCACCTACATCAAATCAAATGCCTCCGGAAACAACTGGGGATTTGTTCAGATGGCAGGAACAAGCAAGATCTACAACACTTTCAAGAACCAATACAGCAACGTATTCAAGCTCTATGCAAGTGATAACGGTAACTTTTGGAATGCTGACGGAGGTAATCGCGTTTCTTCGAACAACGACTATCATCCCATGGACGGTGTTTGGTACGTAGAGAAGGTTGAAGAAGGAATCATTCCTTATTTCACCAAACTCAACGAAGCTATCACCGACGCAGCAGGCGTTGTGAAAGATTCTAAGGTAGGTCCTAACCCCGGCGATAACCTTGGCGATGCCACAGAACTTAACAACGTTATCAACGAAGCACGTACTATGTACGATGAAGCTACTGCTTCCGACGAAGAAGTAAACGCTATGGTTGCAAAACTTGCTGAAGCAGTTAAGAACTTCAACGAGCAGGATCATTCCATGCGCCAGATTGAAGACGGCTATTATTATATCGTAAGCACCCAAGACGGTTTCAAGAGAAAGGAAAAGATTGCAATGTATCTCCCGACTACAAACTATTTGAGCTGGAGAGTTCTTCGCAAGAACAACGGTCAGTATCTTTTCAACATAAAGAATCTTGGCGACGACACATATTCTATTCAGGGTGTTGAATCCGGTCGTTACGCAAGCAGCAATTCTGCAAACGGTATAGCAACAACTTCAGAACAGACCGTTCCTCAAAAATTTGCTTACAGCAACGGTGTATGGCATGTATCCAACACTGTAGACAATGCCGACTATACTCTTAAGACTTACAAGAGTGAAACAAGCGGTGTGATTAACATCAACGACGGAAGCAACATTAAGGATTGGACACTTATAAGAGAAAGCAATCAGGCAGTTATTGACAGCCTTATCGAAGCTTCTGCTTCTATCCGCGTAAGGGAAGCAATGAACGGCGCACTTCAAAAAAGCAGAACCTGCATATAAAGCTGTGTTCAGATATAACTCTGACCATACCGACGGTCTTATTAAGGAAACTAACGAAACCTCACCTCTTGACGGACAAGTCTGGGGTACTCAGGTAAATGATTCTTATACAAGCTATGCTCACCTCATTGACGGCGACCTTTACACATGTTTCCAGAGTTCTTGGGATTCCGGTACCTGGGGCAACAAAGTTGAAGAAGGACAGGGACAACAGTGGTTGCAGGTTGACCTTCGCAACAACCCGGTTGACAACTTCGAATTCTATTTCGGTCTTCGTAACAACGACTGGGGTTGGAAAAGAATGCTGGAGCAATATCGATATTTACGCTACAAACGACGCTAATGTTGCAAGTCAAGAGAATTTCAACGACGCAGACTGGACTCACGTAGGCAATTATACCGATCTTACCTCTTATATCAAGCCCGAAGGTGCTAACATGAACTCTAACGGACGTTACATTTACTATCCCGTGAGAGGTCTTGACCAGCAATATCGTTACATCCGCTTCGTTGTAAGAAGCACCATAGTTCCGCAGTCTTGCATGATGTACACCATCGGCGAGTTCCAGGTTTACAAGAGCGAACTCGACGAGGAAAATTCACCTTACAACTATGTTGAAGGCATGAAACCTCTCGTAGACGAACTCAAGACTCTCATTGACGCTGCCAAGGCTAAACTCAACGACGGCACAGAGATTACTCAGGAAGAAGTTGACAAGCTTACCGAACTCACCAAGCAGGTTGACGAACTCACTCCGAAGACAGATCCTCTCGACGAGAGAATTGCAGCAGTTAGAGAGTATGTTGAAAAATTTGCTGATAACGACGAATGGGGCGATGTAAGTTCTGACGAACTCGTTACCATGCAGGATGCAATTGACGAAGCAGATTCTTACGATCATGAGAAACCTATTCAGTCAGACATCAGTTCTCGTCTTGAAGCTCTCAACAAAGCATTCGCTCAATTCAAGAGCCAGCAGAAGATGCCTGAGGTTAATCAGTGGTATCTCATTTCCAATATGGACCAGGAGCGTCCGGGTTACGATCAGGACGGCGACGGCGGTACAAGCAACAGTATTTACGACAGATTCTGCAATGGCAATGTAATTCTTGCGCCTACTACCAACGCTACCAAAGATGCTTATTGGTCAGAATGGGAAAATGCTATCAAATGGGGTGGCTATAACCACGCAGAGAATTCTCGCGAGGATTACATAGCTACTGATCCTTACGCTATGTGGCGTCTTGTCAAGATGGACAACGTAGAAGGCGAAGACGAACCCTGCTATGCTATCCAAAGCCGTGCTACAGGTCATTACATTGGTGTATATGGCAACCAGAGCGGAACAAGCGGCATGTCGGTAGAACCCGTTCCTTATCACATTACACTTGCTAAGAGCGGAGCACTCTTCCTTACTTGTGCAGACAAGGTGGCTAACAGCAATAAAATACCTTTGCATGCTGACGGACGTAAGATTCTCGTAACCTGGTCAAGTTCTGTAAACGGTCCTTCCACATGGACATTCGAACCGGTTGGCGAGGATATCGAAAATCTCGAAATCGATGTTAACAACAACGAAGCTACCATCATCACTCTTCCCTACGCTTACGGTGCTGACGGCGACGTTTCTCCCGCTACCAACAAGGAGAACGGCATCATGACATACGGCATCAAGGGCGTTTCAGAGGACCGCAGCAAGCTCCTTCTCTATCAGAAAGAAAGCTTCGCAGCCGGTGAGCCTATGATAGTTGTTGCAGGCGAACTAACAAACGATGCTGACGCAAATAAAGAAACTATCAAGATGTTCTTGCCCCTCGCTAACGATTACAGCTACGATCTCGTTGATGCCAACGGTCTCGTAGGTACCTTCAATTACACCTTCATTCCCAGCAATGTCGGTTTGATTAAGGGCGACTCCGTAATCTCAACCGAGGCAACCGAAGTTGCAGTATTCGGACAGCGTGGTTACATCAATGCAGCCCAGGTTAAAAACATGGAAGGCGTTGAAACCGCTCTCACTCTCAACTTGAAGGGTGAATTTGTTAACAACATCAACAACGCAGGCGTTGCAACCAAGCCCGGTAAGGTTAACGTTTACACCGTTGACGGTGTGCTCGTTAAGAAGAACGTTAAGGCTGCAAATGCTAAGGACGGTCTGAAGAAGGGCGTTTACATCATCGGTAAAGAAAAGGTTCTCGTAAAGTAAACCTTTATTACTAATAAACGGATGTCCCGCAAGCCACACGGTTTGCGGGACATTTTTGTTTGCAAAACGGCAAAAATTACGCATCAAAAAGGTTCAAAAAAGCCCCTTTTACAAGTATTTATTTTCCAGCAACTTATAATCGTCAAAAATACAAGGCATATATTTTGAAATACAAGGCACTTATTTTAAAATATATGCCTTATGTTTTTTACAACATGCCTTGTGTTATTTTCCGCATCCCGAAAAAAGTTTTTTCCGAACCTTTCTTATAGCGTCATTATGCACTCATCCGTCCGCCTGCAGGCAAAAATGCAAAAACATGCCGCACGGCTTCCGCGTGAATTAGCTTTTTTAGTCAGATGTCTCTTTTCTTTTACGAAAAAAGGACTTTTTTTCGGCAAAAACACATATTATTATCACAAAACCCACCGATTAAAAAGAAAATTCATATCTTTGCGATATTCACAAACGAATACAGGACAATGAAGTTAAACAACAAACATAATAACAACTAAACCCCAAAATCTATGAAAACAAAACAGAAGAAAATCGACAACAGTGATCGTAAGATATTAAGCATAATAGGTCGCGATGCCCGCGTACCCTTGAAAGACGTAGCCAAAGTTTGCCAGATGTCTCGCGCAGCTGTTCACCAGCGTGTGCTCAAAATGATTGAAAACGGGGTAATCACCGGCTCGCGCTACGATGTCAATCCGCAGGCTGTGGGCTATCTCACCTGCACATTCGTAGGTATAAGCCTCGACAAAGGCTCGAGATACCAAAGTGTAGTGGACCAGATTTCCAAAATACCCGAAATAGTGGAATGCCACTTCACCACCGGACCGTACACAATGCTTGTGAAACTCTACGCACGCGACAACGCACATCTCATGGAGCTTCTCAATCACCAGATACAGAAAATCGTAGGTGTAACATCAACCGAAACCCTCATTTCGCTTGAACAAAGCATTGACAAACCGCTGACCATAGAATCGGATTAACCACCAAACTCAAAAACCCACGCAAATGAACTTCGAAGGACTGCTCGTAGGAGTGTTCACATTCCTCATAATCGGTGTGAGCCACCCTATCGTCATAAAAACCGAGTATTATTTCGGCACACGTCCGTGGTGGATTTATCTCCTCACGGGACTTGCCGCTTTGGGCGCGGCTCTTTTTGTCGAGGACATGATAATAAGTTCGCTTCTCGGGGTACTTTCCTTCACCGCATTCTGGGCTATCAAAGAACTCTTCGAACAGGAACAGCGGGTGGAGCGCGGATGGTTTCCGCGAAACCCCAAACGCCACTATAAATTCGACGACAAAAATGAACGAAAGCGGAAATATCAAACAAACATTCGACATCGACGAGATATACTCCGACATAAACTCCACGTTTCCCAACACCACACCCCGACCAATAGTCGGCATAACCGGCAACCTTGATGCGGAAACATGCAAACTGGCTTTTGCCTACTACAAAAGCGTTGAACTTGCAGGAGGAGTGCCTGTAATTATTCCGCCAAGCCGCAGCAAACAAACCATTCTCAATGTTCTCGGACGCATTGACGCGCACTTGTGCTCTCGGGAGGCGCAGACATCAATCCGCTTTTCATGGACGAAGCCCCCGTTCAGGGACTTCACGGAATAAATCCCGAACGCGACGACTACGAACTGCTGTTGACGCGGCTCGCTTTCGACAGACAAATTCCGATACTCGGCATCTGCCGGGGAATACAAACGCTCACGCTCGCCCTCGGAGGCAGCATGTTTCAAGACATCTACTCCACACCCGACGGCAAAAGGCTTCTGAAACATTCGCAAGACGCACCGCGCAACACGCTTACCCATTTTGTGAACATTGAAAAGAGTTCGCTTCTTGCGCAAATCTGTAAAGCCGAAAAAATAGCGGTAAACTCGTTCCACCATCAGGCAATAAGCAGCCCGGGAGAGCATCTTAAAATTTCCGCTTACGCCACCGACGGCGTGATTGAGGCAGTTGAAAGCTCGGAATTCAAACCTGTTCTCGGCGTTCAATGGCATCCCGAATGCCTCACGGGAGACAACAACGAAGCTGCGGGGAATCTTTTCGACTGGATAGTGGCAGAGGGCGAAACATATCGCAAAGCCCGCAAATTCCACGCCTCACATCTCACACTCGATACGCATTGCGACACTCCCATGTTCTTTCCTCAGGGAATAGACATAAGAAAGCGCGACCCGAAAATACTTGTAGACCTCCACAAAATGGACGAAGGCGGTCTCGATGCCTCAATCATGGCTGCCTACATACCGCAAGGTCCGCGCGACGATGCATCGCTTGCCGCCGCAACCCGCATGGCTGACGACATATTCGGCAAAATAGACGAAATGACAGGCAAAGCAGACGGTGTGGAACTCGCACGAACGCCTGCAGACCTCATGCGTCTGAAAAGCGAAGGCAAACACGCCATAATGAAAGCCATTGAAAACGGATATGCTCTCGCAAAAGACATAACAAATGTGGAACGCTACGCCTGCGAAGGCGTTGTATATATAACTCTCTGCCATAACGGCGACAACGACATCTGTGATTCGGCGGCTAAAACCCGTAACGAACACGGCGGTGTCAGTGATTTCGGCGAAAAGGTCATTAAAGAAATGAACCGCTGCGGCATAATGGTTGACTTATCTCACGGAGGCGAAAAAAGTTTCTACGATGCCATGGAAATAAGTAGCCTTCCCATTGTTTGCAGCCACGCTTCGTCGAGAGCGTTGTGCGATCACCCGCGAAACCTTACCGACGACCAGCTCCGCGCATTGCGAAAAACAGGCGGTGTGGCGCAGGTAACTTTCTACGAAGGCTTTCTGCGCAGGGACGGAAAAGCTACGGTGCTTGATGCAATGGACCATTTGGAACACATAATTGAGATTGCCGGAATAGAACACGCCGGAATAGGCTCCGACTTTGACGGCGACGGCGGCGTACCGGGCATTGCCTCTGCCGCAGAGATGATAAACATCACCAAACGCCTTCTGCGCAAACGCTACAGCGAGAAAGACATTGCACTGATATGGGGAGGAAATTTCCTGAGAGTGATGCAGCAGGTACAGGATGCCGCAGAAATATAAAACATCATGACGAAAAACAAAAAGAAAATCATCTTCATAGCAGCAATAGCGGTTGTAGCGACAGCTTCAGCCATTGCTTTCGCTTTGCATTCCGACAAAAGCGAAAACGAAGCCGATGCTGCAGGAAACGACACCGTTAACGTGCCGCAATTCAACGTCGAAAACGCTTACAAGTCTATTGTGGAGCAATGCAACTTCGGTCCGAGAGTTCCCAATACCGATGCCCACGAAAAATGTGCCGACTACATAGCCGCCGCATTCGAGAAGCTGGGTTACAAAGTAACTCTGCAAACCGCCACATTGCCAAGATATGACGGGGTAAGCATGAAAACGTGAACATATTTGCTTCGTGCGACACGGTTTCCGAACGTCGCATTTTGATTTCCGCCCACTGGGATTCGCGTCCCTGGGCTGATCAGGATGACAACGAAGAAAATCACAAGAAACCGGTGCTTGCCGCCAACGACGGGGCAAGCGGTGTGGCGGTGATGCTGGAACTGGCGCGAATAATCAGACAGCAGCAGCCGGGGATAGCAGTTGATTTCGTTTGTTTCGACACCGAAGACTGCGGAACTCCCGAATGGGACAAAACAGGTAACGACCAAAAAAGACGAAGCAACATGGTGTTTGGGTTCACAATACTTTGCCGCCAATCTGCCAACGCCCGAATATCGCCCTATGTACGCTGTGAATCTTGACATGGTGGGCGGAAAAGGCGCGAAATTCCTACAGGAGGGATTCTCGAAGCGATACGCTCCCAACGTTGTGGACAAAATTTGGGCGGCAGCGGCTCTTGCCGGATATTCAACAGTATTCCCCGTTCAAGACGGCGGTTATGCCACCGACGATCACCTGCCACTGATTCAAATAGCCGGCATTCCCACAGTGGATATAATACCTTGTTACACCGACTATGAGAACAGTTTCGGACCCACATGGCACACCGTGAACGACACGCCCGAAAACATTGACCGCGTAACGCTCAAAGCGGTGGGACAAACCATGCTTCAACTCATTTACAACGAAAAATAAAATCATAATGCCAAGCATTAACGAAATACAGGACGAGATAATTGAAGAATTCAGCGAACTTGACGATTGGATGGATCGTTACCAGTTGCTCATAGACATGGGAAACGAACAGCAACCCCTGCCTGCCGAAGACAAGAACGACCAAAATCTCATTGACGGTTGCCAAAGCCGCCTGTGGCTGGCTTGCAGTCAGAACGAGGACGGCACTCTTTGTTTCCGTGCCGAAAGCGATGCGCTCATTGTCAAAGGTATTGTTTCGCTACTCATACGTGTTTGTCGGGACATACTCCCGATGAAATTCTCAACGCGGATCTTTATTTCATTGACAAGATAGGACTGCGCGACCACCTCTCGCCCACACGCAGCAACGGCTTGCTGTCCATGCAGAAGCAAATGCGCATGTACGCCCTTGCCTTCAAGGCAAAAAACGCAGCCGGAAAGTAAAGTCCGCTTGCCTATTTCCGGAAAACGAAGCGGAGCAACGGTAAAGGCAATCGCATTTTCCCTCCGCACTCCCCCGTTTTCCAACCGAAATCCGGGACTTTTTCCGGACTTTTCCCAACACTGTAAAAAAAACATAAGGCATCTCGCAAAAACACAAGGCACATATTTTAAAATAAGTGCCTTGTATTTTAAAAATATATGGCTTGTATTTTTTGAGCATGTCAAACATCTGATAGACAGCAACTTACAAAGGCTGTTCAAAACATGCTTATTTTGTTGATATACAGACACTTGAAGGGGAATACGTTCTTTCGGCGTGTTTGGACATAAAACCGGCATCGGAGCATACGGTACGGAGGCGAACCCAAACGCCGCGCAAACATAAAAACAAGCCACACGAAAATCACAAACACAGAACACCGCACCGCATTCTATGTTTTTTGTAACAACATCATAGCCATAATTTTCTTATATTTGCATACTATAAAAAGAGTAACATGGTAAAACGTATATATCTGCTTGTGCTGGCGGCTTTTGCCCTGACACTTTCGGCGCAAAACAAAGAACAGGAAAACAACGCCATTCGCAAATTGGGAATAGCCCAATATGCCATTTCACATCTTTATGTCGATTCGGTAAATGCCATGAAACTTACCGAAGGAGCCATAACCGGCATGCTCTCACAACTCGATCCGCACTCCACATACACCGATGCGGCGCAGACAAAAGCATTCAATGAACCCCTGCGAGGCGACTTTGAAGGAATAGGCGTGCAGTTTAACATGATAGAAGACACCTTGGTGGTGATACAACCCACCGACAAAGGACCGTCTCAGAAAGTGGGAATTATGGCAGGCGACAGAATTGTGCGCGTGAACGACACGGTGATTGCAGGAGTTAAGAAGTCCACCGATGTGATCATGAAAATGCTTCGCGGAAAGAAAGGCACAACCGTACACCTTGGCATAATTCGTCCGGGAGTAAAGGAAGAAATAAAGTTTGACGTAGTGCGCGACAAGATACCCCTTCACACACTCGATGCATCCTATATGATTGACAGCAAAACGGGCTACATACGCTTCGGTTCCTTTGGTCAGAAAACACCGGAGGAAATACGTACAGCCATGAAGGCACTCAAAAGAAAAAGGCATGGACCGCATTATCATAGATCTCCGCAGCAACGGCGGCGGATTCATGGAAGCGGCGGTGCAGATAGCCAGCGAATTTTTGCAGGAGGGCGACATGGTGGTTTACACAAAGGGGCGCGCAGTTCCCTCGGCGGAATATAAAGCACGTGGAGGCGGAATGTTCACAAAAGGAAAGATTGCCGTGCTCATAGACGAGTTCAGCGCGTCGGCGGCAGAGATTTTGGCAGGCGCATTGCAGGACAACGACCGCGCGGCAATAGTTGGCGTTAGAAGTTTTGGCAAGGGTTTGGTGCAGCAACCCGTTCAGCTTCCCGACGGATCAATGATTCGCCTCACGGTGTCACGCTATTACACTCCGGCAGGGCGTTGCATACAAAAACCATACAAGCCGGGCGAGAAAGAAGCCTACAGCCGGGACGAGTTGAACCGCCTGCGCAGCGGAGAACTCTTTCACGCAGACAGCATTCACCACAACGACTCTCTGAAGTGCTACACGCTCAAAAAACATCGCGTTGTGTATGGCGGCGGAGGCATTATACCCGATTATTTCGTGCCTCTCGACACCATGACATACACAAAATATTATCGCAATCTCTCACGCAAGAATCTCATTCTCCCGACCGGAACGAAATACATAGACAAAAACCGCAACAATCTCACGGGAAGTTATCCTGATTTCAACAAGTTTAAGAGCGATTACAAAGTTCCTGACGAACTTGTGGACAGTATTTTCGCCGCCGGGGCAAAAGATAAGATAACTCCCCAAGACGACGAAGAAAAAGTCAAAACTGCCACGCTCATTGCCAAAACTATTAAAGCTCTTGTGGCTCGCGACCTTTGGGACACCTCACAGTATTTCCAAATAATCAATGACGACGATGCCACAATAGAGAAAGCTCTGCAGGTGATAAGGAAATAACAACAAGCAAAGCCTATATGCCATGACACGTATTTTATATATTACAATTTTATTGCTGCTCCTGCCCCACACAATACAGGCAAGTTTCGTGGAAGGAGGCAAACGTGAATTTCCAATTCTGTGCAACGGAGTACCGTGTGCCATTGACAGCGTGAACAGAAGACTTTACTGCAGCGTGAAGCCCGTTGAGGGCGACTCCATGAAGCTCGTGTTCTCCTCCAACAACATTACATATCTGCGCATAAACTATAAACGCTACAATATGGGCGATACCGTGAAAGTTGTGAACAGTTTTCGCCGCACATACAAGCTTTATATCGGCGGAAAAGTCCAGATGTGGACACTCTATCTCACTTCCCTGCCGATTGTAATGATAGAAGCCACGAGATACGAGCATGAAGTTTATCACCATGGCTATCTTAACGTCATAGATCCTTGGAAACGTACGAAAAATTCGGTACTCTTCCGCCAATTCATAGGAGCAAGGATTCGCGGAGCCTATACTGCGGGACTTCCCAAGAAACCTTACGCCATAAAACTCTGGGATAGTAATCGCGAAGGCAAGAATGTTAGCGTTTTGGGCTTAATGAAAGACGAAAATCTTATACTTGATGCGATGTACAACGACAAAGCGAGGATGCGTAACAGACTTTGCTATGACATTTGGAATCAAATTGACAGTCTTCCCTATGAAGTTTCGGAGGGACACTCGAAAGTTAACGGCACACAGGGTCGCTATGTGGAAGTTTTCGTAGACGGCGCGTACAACGGGGTTTATTGCATAACCGACAAGATTAACCGTAAAAAACTCGACCTTGTTAAAACAGAAAGCGACGCAAACGGCAAACTCAAATTCCATGGTGTGCTGTACAAAGCCACGGATTGGACGAACGAGACCACTTTCAACAACGTGGACAACAATGCAAATACAACCAACACTCTTGGTTGAGAGGCTGGGAGCAGAAATATCCCGACGACAGTGTACAAATGGCAAACTGGAACCCGCTAAAAAACTTCTGAAGTTTACCACGCCCGCCACTAATCCCAACAAAACGAATTTTGCATCGCTTTTGCGCAGAAAATATTACCAGCAGAATCTCACGAACTTCATGTTGATGATTAACTTGTTCAACATAAACGACAATCACTGCAAGAACACGTACGTCAGCTTCCGCGACGTGAATTCCGCAACCTCCGTTGCGCTCATCACACCGTGGGATCTCGATGCTTCATTGGGAAGAAACTGGGACGGAGGCATTCTAAACAGTTTCGGATTTACCAATCAAATCACGGCATGCGGTCTTTTCAGACGCTTGTTTGACGGCGGACCATATTATTACCGCGAAAAATTTCCGCGACACGTGGATAAGGCTTAAAAACAGCGTCCTTTCGCCCGACAGCATCAACGCCCGCATTCTTGCTTACAAAGAACTTCTTTACAAATCGGGAGCCTGGGGACGCGAAATGAATCGCTGGCCGGGTTCAATGGAAGGTCTCAACACCGAGACCTCGTATATGATGGACTGGTATGCCCGCTCGGTGAACTTTACCGACAGTGTTCTCGCCGATTTCCCGAGCGACATTAACGATGTCAGAACTCTTCCTGACGGCAACCTGTATGCCACAACCGAGGACGGATGTATTATCGTGAATTCCCAGTCGGGCAGCGCGAAAATAGCCATTTATTCGTCCGACGGAGCCTTGATTGAATCTGCCGATGCCCAGACGCCATACCGAAGCAGGCAACTTGAAAACGGCGTATATGTCGTGAACGTGAAAACAGGTAATGCCACACTGCGCAAAAAGGTTCTCATAAGATAGACTAATGATTATAGTAATAGCGGCTCTGATAGCAGGGGTGCTGATTGGCTTCTTGATAAGCCACAGCCGCAGTTCCGCAAAAATTTCCGCGCTCACCGTGGCGCGGGATATGGAGGCACGCAATGCCCAAACGCTCGAGGAGCAATACAAACGCAACCTCGAGCTTATGCAAACGCGCCAAAAAGAACAGTCAGAGCAACAGATAAGGCTGATAACCGAACAGTTGCGTACTTCATCGGAGGAAATTCTGATTAAAAGGCAGGAGCAACTTTCGGCATCGAACAAGGAGCAGCTCGCATCGATTCTGAATCCGCTCAATGCCAACATTGCTCAGATGAAAGAGGCTGTGGAGCACAGCAAACTCGAACAGTCAAAGACAATGGCAAGCCTTCAAACCGCCATAAACCACAGTTTCGAGCAGGCAAAGGCTGTGGGAGAAAGTGCTGACCGACTTGCTTCGGCACTTACGGGCGAAAACAAGACGCAGGGTAATTTCGGCGAACTGAAACTCAAGGAACTGCTCGACGGAATGGGACTTACCGAAGGCTTGGAGTATGAAACGCAACAAACTCTAAGAGACAACGACGGCAACATAATAAAAGACAACGAAACGGGGCGCAGAATGATTCCCGATGTTATTCTTCATTTTCCCGACAAGCGCGACATGGTGATTGATTCCAAGATTTCGTTCAAGGCTTTCGAGGATTATCAGAACGCCGACGGCGAAAAAGAACGCGCAGAGGCTTTGAAACGCCATATAGCCTCGGTTCGCAGCCATGTAAAGGAACTAAAATCGAAGGACTACAGCAAATATCTCACAAAAGGTTCGGCACGGTTGGATTTCGTAATAATGTATGTGTTCAGCGAAGGCGCATTGCAGCTCGCACTCTCGAATGATGCCGCACTATGGCGCGATGCTTACGACGACGGTGTGCTTATTACCGGGTCGCAAAACATGTATGCACTGCTTAGAATATTGGAAATAAGTTGGAAACAGACACGCCAGGCAGAGAACCAGGACAAAATAATTGCCGTAGCAAATGAAATGGTTAGCAGAGTGCAAATTCTCTGCGAAAGGCTCAACAAAGCGGAAGCATGTCTCAAGAAAACGCAGGAAGCTTTCGAAGATGTGCGCACCATGGCGCAGCCTGCGGGGCGCAGCATCACTTCTTCCGCCAACAAACTCCTGAAATTCGGTGCTAAGAAAGACTCTCGCCACGCCGCACTCCCATCGACGGAAGAATAGCTTCCCTTACCCATTCACAAGCTCCGGTTAAAAATCGTCATGCAAGACATTTTTTGCATAAAAACAGGCAAAAGAATTATGCGTTTCAGGACATGAAAAAAAACATAAGGCTTATTGTAAAAAATACAAGCCATATATTTTAAAATACAAGGCACTTATTTTAAAATAAGTGCCTTGTATTTTTTAGCGTAAAAGCATATCTGATTCTCAAACACTTACACCGGCAAAAAATTACGGTTTGATTGCGGTGAAAAAAACCTTATAAATATGCACACAAGAGGGCGCGAAAACACGCCGTGGGGCACGTATGCCAACACTACCCTACCGTTCCTTCCAACGACACGGACAGCAGCTTTCGTGCCTCAACCGCAAACTCCATGGGCAGTTTGTCGAGCACATTTTTAGCGTAACCGTTCACAATAAGTCCCGCCGCCGTTTCGGGATCTATGCCGCGCGAAGCACAATAGAACATCTGCTCCTCCGAAATTTTGGAAGTGGTTGCCTCATGTTCCACTACGGCAGTGTTGTTATGGACATCGATGTAAGGAAACGTGTGCGCTCCGCTCGTAGACGAGAGAAGCAGCGAATCGCAAGAGCTGTAATTGCGGGCTTTTCGGCATTCTTGCCCACTTTCACAAGACCGCGATAGGAATTCTGGCTCTTGCCTGCCGAAATGCCCTTGCTGATAATGGTGCTGCGCGTGTTCTTACCGAGATGCACCATCTTGGTTCCCGTGTCGGCTTCCTGATAATTGTTAGTTACCGCAACGCTGTAAAACTCTGCCTGCGAATTGTCGCCTTTAAGCACACACGAGGGATATTTCCAAGTAATGGCCGATCCGGTTTCCACCTGTGTCCACGAAAGTTTGCTGTTCTTTCCGCGCAGTGCGCCTCTCTTTGTTACGAGATTATACACTCCGCCTTTTCCTTCTGCATTTCCGGGATACCAATTCTGCACCGTGGAATATTTTACTTCCGCATCATTGTTCACAATAATCTCCACAATTGCGGCGTGAAGCTGGTTTTCGTCGCGCATGGGGGCTGTGCAGCCCTCAAGATAGGAAACATATCCGCCGTCGTCGCACACAATGAGCGTACGCTCAAATTGCCCGGTGTTTCGAGCGTTTATCCGGAAGTACGAAGACAGTTCCATTGGGCAACGCACGCCTTTGGGAATGTAGACAAACGAGCCGTCGGAAAAAACTGCACTGTTGAGCGCGGCAAAAAAATTGTCGCGGTAAGGCACAACACTGCCTATGTACTGCCTTACAAGGTCGGGATAATTCTTAACAGCCTCGCCAATAGAACAGAATATGACTCCCAGCTCACGAAGTTTGTCCTGAAAAGTGGTCTTTACCGACACGGAATCCATTATGGCATCTACCGCCACTCCTCCGAGCGCAAGGCGTTCTTCGAGGGGTATTCCCAATTTATCGAAAGTCTTGACAAGCTCCGGATCAAGTTCCTTTTTTTGGTCGTGAGTCTTGGGTTGCGCATAATAAGATATAGCCTGATAGTCAATCTGCGGCAGATTGACATGTCCCCACGCAGGTTGTTTCAAAGTCTGCCAATAGCGCAGAGCCTTCAAACGGAAATCGAGAAGCCATTCAGGCTCTCCCTTGCGCACGGATATGCTACGCACCACATCTTCATTAAGTCCTGTGGGTATTACCTCCGTTGAAATCTCGGTGGTAAAGCCGTATTCGTATTTCTTGTCCGCCACACTGCGCACGAAAGCATTTTTGCCCTCGCCTGCAGCGGAATTGAGAGATGGGTTATCGTTTTTTTCATCGTAAAAATATTACAAAGACAACACGCAGGAAACTAATTTCGCTTCCTGCGTGTTATTTTATTGTATGCTGTCGTTTTCCGTATAAACAGAATCCTCGGCAGCTTCCCCGTCTTGCGAATGGCTCTCGCCGTATGCCTTGAACGCATAGCCGAGACTGTTCTTTACAGGTTCGTAAAGGAACGATTCTTCTGCCTTTGCCTGACTGACAATGCCGAGAAAGCTCATGACATTGAACACACAGCTCATGAGAATAAGATATTTAATCAAACTCACTGCGGCACCGAGAATGCTGTTCGGCAAACCAATCTTCATGCCCTTCAAAGCCTTAGTGAGCAAATTTGCCACAAGTCCGAGGACAATGGGAACAACTATCCACAACACGAGAAACGCCAAAATGTTGGCAACAGTGGGTGAAGCCCCTATGTGAGGGTAAAGGTATTCTCGAAACTCGAATAAAGACCGGCAGCAACAAAAAGTCCTACCACAAATCCCACCATCGAGATTATTTCCTTGAGAAAGCCCTGACGCCAACCTTTATAAAGTGCCCATATAACGAGCAGCAATATTACAAAATCAATGAACGGCATATTTTTTTCCGAATCAAAGAGTGGCTTTTACCTCCACCTGTTTGAATGTTTCTATAACGTCGCCTTCTTTAAGGTCGTTGCAGTTGGCAAGACTGATACCGCACTCGAAGTTAGCACCAACTTCCTTGACATCATCCTTGAAACGCTTCAAAGCTGCGATGTTGGCGGTCTGAATGACTATACCGTCGCGAATGAGTCGCGCCTTGTCGCTGCGCGAAACCTTGCCCTCGCTGACAAAAGCACCGGCAACGAAACCGACTTTGCTTATGTGGAACACCTGACGCACTTCAATGGTGGCAGTAACCTCTTCCTTGACAACAGGTTCGAGCATGCCTTCCATGGCAAGCTTAACCTCGCCAATAGCATCGTAAATAATGGAATAAAGACGTATCTCGACACCCTGCTGATCAGCTTGTTTCTTGGCAAGAACACTCGGGCGAACCTGGAAACCGATAATAATTGCCTGAGAAGCAGCAGCGAGCGCAACATCATTCTCTGAAATCTGACCGACACTCTTCAAGATTACACTAACCTTGATCTTGTCTGTGGAAAGTTTCTCGAGTGAATCGCTCAAAGCCTCAACCGAACCGTCAACATCACCCTTGACAACAATATTAAGCTCCTTGGTTCCGCCACGGGCTATGCGACGTCCGATTTCATCAAGAGAAAGAACGGAATGTGCCCTCAAAGCTTGCTCACGCTGCAATTGCTCGCGTTTTGTGGCAATCTCGCGCACCTCTTGTTCCGTATCCATGACGTGGAAAGCATCGCCCGCCTGCGGAGCTCCGTTAAGAATCCCAAAACAGTAGCCGCACCCGAAGGTCCAACTTTGTCAATGCGTTGATCACGTTCGTTGAAAAGAGCCTTGACACGCCCGTAATTTGTTCCGGCAAGCATAACATCGCCAATCTTAAGCGTACCGTTGCTCACAAGCACCGTGGCAACATATCCGCGTCCGCGATCGAGAGACGATTCAATGATTGTGCCCGTTGCCTTACGGTTAGGATTTGCTTTCAAATCGAGCATGTCGGCTTCGAGAAAGCACTTTGTCAAGAAGTTCTTTGACTCCGAGACCCTTCTTTGCCGAAATATCCTGACTCTGATACTTTCCTCCCCATTCTTCAACAAGGTAATTCATACCTGCAAGCCCTTCTTTTATTTTATCGGGGTTTGCTCCGGGCTTATCAATCTTATTAATTGCAAACACCATGGGAACATTTGCCGCCATGGCATGACTTATTGCCTCCTTTGTCTGAGGCATTATGCCGTCATCGGCAGCAATTATGATAATAGCCACGTCTGTTACCTGCCACCACGGGCACGCATTGCTGTAAATGCCTCGTGTCCCGGAGTATCAAGGAAAGTAATGTGTCTGCCGTTCTCCAAAGTTACATTATATGCGCCGATGTGCTGGGTAATTCCGCCGGCTTCGCCCGCAATTACGTTTGATTTGCGAATATAATCGAGAAGCGACGTTTTGCCATGGTCAACGTGTCCCATAACAGTAACAATAGGAGCACGAGGTTCGAGATCTGCTTCGTTATCTGCTTCCTCAGCCACAGCTTCTGTAACATCGGCACTGACAAACTCGGTCTTAAATCCGAATTCCTCCGCCACAAGATCAATTGTTTCGGCATCGAGACGCTGGTTAATGCTTACCATAATTCCGATACTCATACATGTGGCGATTACTTGCGTAACAGGAACATTCATCATTGCCGCAAGTTCATTAGCAGTTACGAATTCGGTAAGTTTTAATATCTTGCTTTCCTTAGCTTCCTGCGAAGCTGCCATTTCTGCTATCTCACGAGCGTTCTCACGCTTCTCACGGCGATATTTTGCGCCCTTGCTTCCGCGACTTTTATTGGTAAGACGCGCAAGAGTTTCGCGAACCTGCTTTTGCAACATCTTCATCGGAAACCTCAGGCTTCAAAGGTTGTACTTTATGAACCTTGCCCTTTTGGCGACGTTGGTCGTTATTCTTGTTATTATTGTTATTGCGGTTGCGATTATTGTCGTTGTTGTTATTGTTACGGTTTCCGCCATTACCGCCGCCTATCTGCTGTCCCACGGCATTAACGTCAACACGTTCTTGTCCTATGCGGTTGCGTTTATGACGCTGATTGCCTTGAGCATTCTTTTCTTCGCGTTCGCGTTTTTTCTCCTCTTTAGTTTTCTTCTTGGGACGAGTGTTGGGATTAATGGTAGAAAGGTCAATAGTTCCGAGAACTTTAGGTTTGGCAAGCTCTTCTGCGGGATGCAAACGGAACACGCCGTCATCTTCCACCTTGCCCACGGCTTCAGCTTTCTTCTGGCTGTTTTTGGGCTTTTGTTCCGCGCCATCTTTTTTGTTTTCCTGAGGCGCAGATGCTTTCGGAGCAGACACAGACTCCTTAACCTTTTTCTCAGGTTCCGCCTTTGCTGCCGGTTTCTCAACAGGTTTCGGCTGCACAGGCTTCTCTTCTTTCTTGGCTTCCGGTTTGTGTTCCTTGACCGGTTCGGGCTTTTTCTCTTCCGCTTTCACAGGCTGCGGCTTTGTCTCTACTTTCGGTGCGGGAGCGGGAGCAGCTTCTTTCTTCGGAGCTTCGGCTTCCCTTCTTGGGAGTTTCTTGCGCCTGAGGTTTGACAACAGTTTTGTTATCAAGGTCTATCTGCCCCACAGTTTTGAAACCCGGGCGCATATTTTCGGGAATTTCCGTCTTTATCACCTGAGCTTTTTGTGCGGGAGCTTTCTTTTTTCTTTGGCGTTTTTAGCCTTTCCGGCTTGATGACCCGAGAAAAGTTTATCGGCTTCCTTACGCAAATCCTTGTCTGCGCCGAATTTCTTTTTTCAGCAAGTCATATTGTTCGTCATTGATTTTTTCGTTCGGAGTGGCATTGACTTCGAAACCATTATCACGCAGGTAGTCGACTATTGTATCGATACCCACATTAAGTTCTCTTATAACCTTATTTAGTCTTATGTTCATATACTGCTTATTCGTCCTCAAATTCTGCTTTTAATATACGCAACACATCGTCAACCGTGGATTCTTCCAAATCGGCCTTTTCAATGAGCATTTCACGCGGGGCATTAAGCACGGCTTTTGCCGTGTCAAGCCCTATGGATTTGATAGCATCGATAACCCACTGGTCGATAACGTCTGAGAACTCGTCAAGATATACATCTTCTTCAGGGGCGTTGTTCACTTCTCGGTAAACATCTATGGTGTATCCCGTTAGCATGGAGGCAAGTTTGATGTTCATACCGCTGCGTCCTATGGCGAGCGAAACTTCCTCGGGCTTGAGGAAAACTTCTGCCTTATGCTCTTCTTCGTTCAGCTTTATGTTTGATATTTTTTGCGGGAGCCAGCGCACGTTGCACGAAAAAGTTGTTCGTTGGGTGTGTAGTTTATCACGTCGATGTTCTCTCCGCGAAGTTCTCTCACCACACCATGTATGCGGCTTCCCCTTACTCCCACGCACGCTCCTACGGGATCAATTCTCTCGTCATAGCTTTCCACGGCGATTTTTGCCCTTTCGCCCGGAATACGTGCGGCTTTCTTTATGGTGATAAGTCCGTCGGCTATTTTCGGGCACCTCACCTTCGAGCAGACGAATCAGAAATTCGGGAGCGGTTCGGCTCAAATAAATCTTGGGATTGTTGTTGGGATTCTCCACACGGTTAACAATAGCTCTGACGGTCTCTCCTTTGCGGAAGAAATCGCGGGGAATCTGCTCACCTTTGGGAAGAAACATTTCGTTGCCCTCATCGTCCACAATGAGCATTTCGTTTTTCCAAACCTGATATACTTCGCCGCTCACAATTTCGCCCACGCGGTCTTTATATTTGTTGTATAGAGAGTCGTGTTCGAGTTCGAGCACCTTGCTTGCCAGAGTTTGGCGAAGCGTAAGGATTGCGCGGCGACCGAATTTGGCAAAGTTTATGGGTTCACTCACTTCCTCGCCAATTTCATAGTCGGAATCTATTTTATGAGCATCGCTCAGCGAAATCTCTTTGTTGGGATCATTCACATCGTCGTTGCCCACAACAATACGATTGCGATAAATTTCGAGGTCTCCCTTGTCGGGGTTTACGATAACGTCAAAGTTTTCATCGCTTCCGAACATCTTGGCCAACACACTGCGGAAGCTCTCTTCAAGAACTCCAACGAGAGTGGTGCGACCGATTTTCTTATTGTCTTGAAAATCGGAAAAGATGTCAATCATGCTTTCTGTTACGTCTTTTTTGCGTGGCATTTTATATTTTGTTTTTTATTATCTATACGTTAACGGGTTGTGTCCGTTTATAAAGCGCACACCCTTTTGCTCTTTGCAAAAAAAGGCGTTTATTTGAAGTCTATTTGAGCCTGACAGCTTTCTATTTCCGAGAAAGCAAGAGTTTTATCCTCGTCCACCATCTTGGCGCGTTTTGCACCTTCCGGCTTGTATTTCACCTTCATCGTGATGGTAATGCCGTTTTCATCGACAGCTTTCAAAACACCTTTGAGTTTTTCGCGATTATTGGTGTGAACTTCCACACCGTCGCCCACGTGGTTTTCATACTGTCGGTAAACCTTGAACGGCTGACCTATTCCCGCGCTGCCCACTTCGAGTTCGTAATCCTCGTCATTGCGATCGAGTTTCCCTTCTATGAAGCGGCTCAAATCCACACAGTCATCAATCAAACACCGTCCTTGTGGTCAATTTCCACCACAATGCTGTCGTCATCGCTAACCGTAAGGTCGGTAAGAAAATACTCCTTTCCTTCCAGCCATTCGTTAACTATGCTCTCAACTTTCTTTTTGTCTATCATTGCTTCAGACCTCTTGGTTTATAACAACGAGTGAGGAACTTTTACAAGCCCCTCACTCTTGAACGTGTGTGCAAAATTATATTTTTTTCATGTAATATGCAAAAGTATCTGCTGTTTTTTTTGCCTATCACACAAATATTTATTGTTTTCTCATGCCAAATTCCGTCGCTTTCGTGTCCCCGCTTTGCAATCGGGCGCAGCATTACCGTAACAGTCGTCCGCGTTCTTCTTTTCGGCACATGCCACGACACCGCGTTTTTGTGGTCAATGTTTTCCCGTATGCGGCAAAATCGTCTCGCAACGTGCCATTTTCGCATGCCCTAAAAGGCTTATTTTTGTCCTTTTGTAAGACACTGTTTTTCAGGCATCTGAAAAAGCGAAAAATACAAGGCATTTATTTTTTTGAAATATAAGGCACTTATTTTAAAAAATATGTGCCTTGTATTTTTTACAACATGCCTTATGTTTTTTTTGTGTCCGCTCAGCACTCCGAAAATCTCCGGGAAAAATTTCCCGAAAACCACGGACGCAATTCACCGTTACTTGTTTTTGGGAAGAAATTCGGAAACGTCGAGACCGTGGGAAATCAAATCTCTCACAACGCTGGAACTGATTGCCGCCAAAGGCGGTTCGGTAAACAGGATAACGGTTTCAATGCCAGTCAACTTGCGGTTCATGTCCGCCATGTCGCGTTCGTACTCAAAATCCTTTACCGAGCGCAAGCCGCGAAGTATGAATTTTGCATTCACACGCCTTGCAAAGTCAATGGTAAGGTCGTCGTAACTCTGCACACTCACTCTCGGCTCGTCCTTATAGTATCGCTTGATGGTCTCAACTCGTTTGGCAGTTTCCGAAAGCACCGACTTTTCCTTGTTAACGCCTATGCCTATGAATATATGGTCGAACAGTTGCAGTCCGCGCTTCACAATGGCTTCATGACCTATTGTAAAGGGGTCGAAACTGCCCGGAAATATTGCAAGTCTCTCCATTTTTCGTAATTTCTTTATTCGCTTTCAAGATCTTCAGCCTTGTCTTCCTCCACAACAAGGTTGTCAATGATGAACTTCTGGCGTTCGGGAGTGTTCTTGCCCATGTAATACGAAAGCATTTCGCTCACATTGTCGCTCTTGCTTAATGTTACCTGGTCAAGACGCATATCAGGACCGATAAAGTTCTTGAATTCCGAAGAATCAATCTCACCCAAACCTTTGAATCGCGTGATTTCGGGATTCGGTTGAAGCTTTCTTATTGCTTCGCGCCGCTCTTCGTCGCTGTAGCAATAGATAGTTTCGTATTCCGAACGCCCTTCGCTGCGATTTTTCTTCAATACCGCCGCGCCGGCTGCATTGTCGGAAATTTTTACCTTGTTCTTGGACGACGCAGATTTCTTTTTCTTGTTCCTGACACGGAAAAGCGGCGTCTGAAGTATGTAAACATGACCTTTCTTAATGAGGTCGGGGAAAAACCAGAGGAAAAACGTAATCAGCAACAGGCGAATGTGCATTCCGTCAACGTCCGCATCGGTTGCCACAATAACTTTGTTGTATCGCAAACCCTCAAGCCCGTCCTCTATGTTAAAGTGCCGCCTGAAGCAGATTGAATTCGTCGTTTTCGTAAACCACCTTCTTTGTAAGTCCATACGCATTCAACGGTTTGCCTCGCAGAGAAAACACCGCCTGAGTATTGGCATCGCGACTTTTTGTAATGCTTCCCGAAGCGGAATCTCCCTCGGTGATGAAAATGCAACTGTCCTCACGAAACTCACCTTTGGAATCGTTGAAATGGAAACGGCAATCGCGCAACTTACGATTGTGAAGATTCACCTTCTTAGCCTTCTCGCGTGCAAGTTTTGTGATTCCCGCAATGGCTTTCCTGTCGCGTTCCGAAGCCTGTATCTTTTCGAGAATGGCATCGGCTATTTCGGGATTCTTATGAAGGTAGTTGTCGAGATTTTCCTTCAGGAAATCGCCCACAAACTTGTTCACGCTTATTCCGTTTTCGCTTATGGTCAGACTGCCGAGCTTTATCTTTGTCTGGCTTTCAAACTGCGGCTCGTTGATGTTTATTGCTATTGCCGCCACAATGCCGTTTCTTATGTCCTGATAGTCGAAGTTTTTTCCGTAGAACTCTTTCAGCGTTTTCGCCACGTGTTCTTTGAACGCACTTTGGTGAGTTCCGCCCATCGTGGTGTGCTGTCCGTTGACAAAAGAATAATATTCTTCGCCATATTGTGCCGTATGGGTGAACGCAATCTCTATGTCCTGACCCGAAAGATGGATTATGGGATAGAGCGCGGGCGTTGTCATGTTGTCGATAAGAAGATCCTCGAGTCCGTTGCGGCTTTGTATTTTCCGCCCGTTGAACATAATCACGAGACCGGCATTCAAATATGTGTAGTTTTCGCAACATTGCCTCTATGAACTCCGAGTGGAAACGATAGTTCTTGAACAACGTGTCATCGGGACAGAAGTAAACATAAGTTCCGTTCTCTTCCGTTGTTTTTTCGGTGGTATCGCTTACGAGTTTTCCCTTTTCAAACACCGCCGTTCTCATTTCTCCGTCGCGGCGGCTGCACACCTCGTAGCGCGAACTCAGGGCATTAACAGCCTTTGAACCCACACCGTTCATGCCCACACTCTTCTTGAACACCGAGGTATCGTATTTGCCACCGGTGTTGAGCATGCTCACAGCATCCACAAGCGACCCGAGAGGAATGCCTCGCCCGTAGTCGCGCACGGAAACCGACTTGTCATCGTTCATTTCTATTTCTATGCGCTTGCCGGCGTTCATTTTGAATTCGTCAATCGAGTTGTCGATTGTTTCTTTAAGCAAAACGTAAATTCCATCGTCTGCGTGAACCGTCGCCAAGACGTCCTATGTACATACCGGGACGTGTGCGGATATGGGTGGTATCGTCGAGATGCCTTATACTGCTCTCGTCATACTTCACTTCAGACGGTTTGTTTTCGTCGGGATTTTCTAAATTCAAAAGTTCTTCTGCCATAAATATTAACGGATTGCTGCCGCAAGCGCAAGGCGGCTTCAAAAGGCAAAAATACAAAAAATCCGCGAGATAACGGAAAAGCAATGACTTACGCGGTTCGCAGGGAAAGCTTCGAGCCGCAATTCGGATTTTCATCGCGCTTAAGGTTTACGGCTTTTGCAATGTTCCGGAAATCCGTTCCCTCCGCAGCCTTTTTTCGTGCCGTTTGCCCCGTGCGGAAAGCGTAAATTTTCCGCTTTTGTAAGTTACTGAAAATCAGAAATCATTTTTCACGAAAAATACAAGGCACTTATTTTAAAACATAAGGCACATATTTTAAAATATATGGCTTGTATTTTTACAACAAGCCATGTATGTTTTTTCGCATCGGGAAACGGGGTAATTTTCCCCGAAAAATGCCGTCTTCGAACGCACGCGAAATAAAAATAATGGCAGACCTTGAAGAAACAACGGTTGCTGTTTTCTACGAGGTCTGCCACCCCGGGCGGCTTAAGCCTTAAAGCCGCGCCAACTTATGTTTGTTCAGAATACAAACGACCTTATGAGCCAGTAGCATACTATTCCTGCCAGATATCCCACGAATGCTATCCAGCTTACATGCTTCATGTACCATCCGAAAGTGATTTTCTCCAGTCCCATGACCACTACGCCTGCCGCGCTGCCTATTATGAGAATGCTTCCGCCCACTCCGGCGCAATATGCAAGCAGCTGCCAGAAAATTCCGTCCACCGCAAAGTCTCCCGTCGGGGCTATGGGATACATTCCCATGCATCCTGCAACGAGGGGAACGTTATCGACAATTGAAGAAAGCACTCCGATAATGCCGTTAACAATATAGTGGTTGCCGTCGAACGTTACATTCAGTGTGTTGCCCAATGCCGAGAGCACGCCAACCTCTTCCAAACACGCCACAGCCATTAAAATGCCGAGGAAAAAGAGTATGGTGGTTATGTCTATGCGTGAGAGCAGGCGCGACACCCTTTTTTTTTATGCCGCCGGTCTCGTATGTGCGGCTGAGATTGCGATAAAATATTTCCGTAACGGTCCATAAAACGCCGAGCACCAGCAATACGCCCACAAACGGAGGGAGATGGGTGAGAGTTTTGAAGATGGGAACAAAAATCAAACCGCCAACGCCTACGAAAAACACCACCTTGCGCTGTTTTCCGAGAAATCGTTAATTTCTTCTTCGGGAGCGGCAACTTCTTCGGGCGTTACGAGTTCGCCCTTGAGCATTGTCTGCATTATGAGACCGGGTATGACGAGAGCCACAACCGACGGCACGAGAATTTCAGAGATTACACCCCGGCGGTAATCATGTTGGCATTCCAAAGCATGATTGTGGTTACATCGCCAATGGGCGAAAAAGCTCCGCCGGCGTTTGCCGCAATAATCACAAGCGATGCGTACACGATTCTGTCCTTATGTTCTGACACAAGCTTGCGAAGAATCATAATCATTACTATCGAGGTGGTAAGGTTGTCGAGTATGGCGGAAAGCACAAAGGTCATGAAGGCAATTCTCCACATCAGCCCGCGTTTTGACTTGGTGTGCATCACTTTTTTAACCCAGTTGAAACCTCCGTGCTGGTCCACAACTTCCACAACAGTCATTGCGCCCATGAGGAAAAAGAGCGTTGTGGACGTGCTTCCAAGATGTCGCTCTATTATCCCGCTTACGGTCGAGGCAATGCGGTCATGAGGAATGTCGGGAAGGTACATTCCGGGGTTTAACATGTAGAGCGTCCACACGGCAACGAACATGAGCAGCGCAACAGCCGCCTTGTTGACTTTGGTAACGCTTTCGAGGGCTATGAAAAGGTAGCCCACAATGAACACGATTACTATTAATGCAGTAAGATTAAGCATTCTTGTTTTTAGGTTGAGGTTGTTTCTAATCCACTCCCTTGAAGTAAGGGGCTTTTGAGGTTTTCGACGGAGAATTGTTCTCTACATATGGTAAATTGTCCTTCCACTTTATCTGGTCGAGCCATACCACGCGCTGCAATTCCAGTTTCGAGCGCAAATATCCGTGATATAGCATCCACGTGTCCCCGTTGTCGTCTTCAATCCACTCGGCATTGTGTCCCGGACCAAGGCAAATGTCGTTGGGAAGCAGGAGTTCATCATAATTATCCGGACTGTCGAGCATGCTTTTCCCGTCATGTGTAACATAAGGACCGAAAAGACTTCTGGAGCGTCCGTATATAAGTTTGTATCCGACTACATCATAATTTCCATTGTCCTGACAGCAGCAGCCGTTCGAGCCTATGAGATAATAATATCCGTTGCGTTTGTGAATGTAAGAACCCTCCAATTGCGAATTGCACAGCTTCTTGGGCGATGCACCGGGCATTGTGCGCAAACCATCGTCAGTGAGTTGTATGATGTATATGCCCCAATAGCTTCCCCACACCATATATTTTTTTCCGCCTTCCTCAATGTAGAACTGGTCTATGGAGTTGCAGACGTTAAAATCACGCCCCATGAGCACAACGCCACGGTCTGTGAAAGGACCTTCGGGACGTTCGGAGGTGGCAACTCCCACTCCGTCTTCCCAACCATAGCCCCAAACGCCAATGGAATAGTAAAGAACATACTGACCATTGATATAGTTTATGTCGGGTGCCCACATCATGCCTTTCGTATAGGGTCGCACACATTTCGGTCGGGTTGCATCGGTGAAAGCCGTGCCCACAAACGTCCAGTCAACGAGGTTGCGCGAGCGGTAAATGGGCATGTTGGACATGTCCTCCGTTCCGTAAAGATAGAAATAGCCGTCGTTGGCTCGTATGACCGTAGGGTCGGGTGTGGAACTCTTTATGACCGGGTTGTTGTAAGTTTTTTGCGCCGCAACGTCGTTTGCGTTGAACATTGCAAGGCATGACAGGCACAATGCTGCTGCTATCGCCATAAAATTTCTTTTCATGAAACAAACTTTTTACTGATTGTATGACAACCGAAACTTCAAAATGCGGACACTTCCAAACTCTGTCCGCAACGGTACAGGGATGTTTCATAACAAGCCCTGTGATAATCCCTCACAAAGATATTTAATTATACAAACCAACCACTCGAAATGAAAAATTTCTTTCAAAAATGCACCATTTAATCCTTTTTAGGCTTCATTTGCTTCCTGCGATTTATAAAAGCGGTATATTGCAAATGCGGCAACCGCTATTCCGCCAACGTTGCATGCACACGGCAGGCATCATTTCCGACATCGCGCCCCGGGCAAGGCATTAAATACGCCGCGAAAATATGCGCATAAACCTGCACAATATTCATTTTTGCCCACAGAAGCACCTACATCAGTCCCACAACGAACGTTTTTCGCTCCAGGACCCTGTATATCAAAGAAATAAAGGTAAATTAGAACGATTTTGTAAGTTATTGTTTATCAGGCACTTGAAAAGTACAAAAATACAAGGCACTTATTTTAAAATAAGTGCCTTGTATTTTCAAATATATGCCTTATGTTTTTTACAACAAGCCATGTGTTTTCCGAAAAATACGCAAACGCTGAAAAAATGTCGCATATCATGCATAATGATTCAAAAAAGAGGTGCGCAAATGCCTCGGCACGCGCACCTCCCGGTAATGGTTCGGTTAGTAAAACCGTGTAACTGTCTTTTTATCTGACGAGCAATTTCCTGTTGCCCACCACGTAAATGCCTTTCTTGAGACCTTCGGTGGCTGTAGCCGCGTCAACATGTTTGCGAACCAGAACGCCGTCAACAGTATATACATTGACGAATTTCTTTACGGCAACAATCTCGGTTTTCTTTATGCCGTTGAGCATACCTGCGCCCTTGACATAAACAATAGCATCGGGTTCTTCGTCGGAAAGCTCCTGAACGAAGCGCGGAACTATAACGGCTCTCTGATAACCGATGGTAAGGTTAATGGGTTCGTCAACCACCGAATCACCAAGGAAATATCCCATGTGAGCTTCGGAAGTGGACCAATCATCCGAGGCAACGGAAACAAGACCATTGACTGTATCTCTCTCAAGTTTAAGAGCGGTGTTCATGCAAGGCGTGAATGTTACGTCGTAAAGCACATCCGATCCGAATTCGCCCGGAAGAATATAGATAACCGGCTTGCCGGCAGGAATGATTCCGTCATTCTCGAGAGCGCGAAGCTTGTAAGCTGTAACCATATTGGTATCTTCTCCCGAAACCTCCTTGCCCATGATTTCATAGCCAGGAATTTCCTCAACACCCGCATCGCTGTTGCTTGCCATAGGCAAACCTTCAATGGCATAAGCCTTTGTGAACGCAATTACACGCCCTGCAGCATATTGTCTCGACTCTTTTTCAGCCAAATCAGCGTGCTGCTCTTCGGTAGGTTCTATTGTCCACGCATAACCGGTGTTCTTCATGTTGTAATCAGCCGGTGCTTTTTGATAATTCATGACAATGTCGCCCGTACTGCCCTTGATGTAATAGCCTTCGGCTGTAACGAATCCTATTTGTCCTTCACCCAAAGGAACAATGGTGAACGATTTCGGCTGATACCACATAATGGGATGATAATCATACTTACTGTTGCCCGAATTAGTGTAAGGACCGAAATAACCGCCCGTGCGCGCATTCTGCAAAACGTAACGACCTGTGGAATCTTCATTAATGGTCCAACTCATACCCGGTTTGGTGGAGCCGAGATTGTCGCTTTCGTACTCAAGAACGTAGCTGTAGTAACTGTTATAGACATGGGAGTAAGGACCTCCCGCACTGAAAGTCATATCCTGCTTTTCGGGATCGGCAGATTTGACAATGTACCATTTATTCTGCTCGGGACGAACCATAGTCTTGTAAAGTTCGGCATAAGCATCCTTAAGTTCGGCAACAGCCGCATTGATGGTGGCAGAAGGAACGTTGTCGCCCGCATCATCAATGGTCTTGAGCAAGCTTTCCGCCTTGTTCACATAAGTTTCAAGGGCTGCATCGGGGAATTCTCCGACAGCTGTGCCGGCAGTAAGGTTATCGACATTGAAACGAGCCATTGCAATAGTGGAATCATTGGTATCCAGATTCTTGAATGCCTCGATTGCAGCGGTAAGACGGTCAATGGTAGCCTGAGAAGCATTTCCGTTCTCGTTTTCTGCCTTTGCTGCCTGAATGGCATTGAACAAATCGTAAGCAACATCCTTGTGGGTAGGCATTTGTATGAACGAATTTTCGTCTACACCCGTTACCGGATAAAGATTGTACTCAGCATATCCGAACACGGCATGGTTGTTTGCAAAATAAACACCGCCACCGTTGTTAATTGAAACCATTGTAATGAAACGAACATACTTATATCCGCCAATGCCACTGACTATGTAGTGCAAAGAGTCTGTGTGGAGTTTGTCAAGTACCTCGTGTCCGCCAAAGTCTGCAAGGTGCATGTCATTGGGAAGGGTTTGCCAGTTCACGGAATCGTTTGAAACCTGAATACGCATCTTTGCCGGAACACGATGCCAGGAATCGTTTTGACGCATTACGTATTCCACTTGAACCGTATCGGGGAATCCGGCTTCGTCATACACTCTTAAATAATGCGGATTGCCGGGATCTTGTTCACCTCCTCCCTCCCAAGTGGAAGTCCAATAGGTATTCTTATCGCCGTCTATGATGTTTTCAATATGAGTTCCCTCATTGGGCGACCAGTTATTGACATAAATTTGACCAACTTCCTTTATAATCGGCTCTCCTCTCTTGTAATTTGTGGCAGAATTGTAAATACGGCGGGCTTCTTCGAATTTTTTCTTCAGAAGTATGTTGCGTTGGTTCTGTTCTTCGGAAGCGACGAGGTTATTTACCTCCTCCTCGCTAAGAGATTCGAGACTCCAGCTCGTACCACCGTTTTCGTCGCGCGGACTCCAAATCTGGAGTTTTCCTTCTTCTGCCATTCCGTTCAGATGTCCGTTGGGATCGTAACCGAAAGTGCTGTCAACCTCATTGAATATTCCCCATTTACCATTAGCTTTGATTGCCGCGAGACGCTGTACGGTTTCAGGTTCCGCCGTCATGTTTACAAGATAACCGTTAGAGCTTTCCTCGGCTTTGTTAAGGTACATCTTGTTCTTGACGTTCTGTATGGTGTATCCGCCACCGGGAAGATTTTTGAGTTTCCATACTTGTTCGGTGGATTTTACGAAGTTTTTCCATCCCGGAGTGGTATCGTTGTAGAGCGAAAGATATACTTCGTTCATATTTTGTACGTACGACGCCATATTGGAACGGAAACGATAATATCCGTCTGGGATTATATTCACCTCGTTATTGAAAGCTTCTACTTTTTTTACCAAATCCAAACGCGCATTTCTCACTGTTTCTGCATCGGGAAGGGGATTTGCCACCGTATCCGAGAGAGATTTTGCCAAAGCAAGGGCATCGTTTACGTCGTCTATGATTTTCTGGCTGTGTGCAAAGCCTACTCCGTCGCCAACTTCGGCACCATTTGTAATTCCGTCGTACTTTCTTACAGCAATGCGAGTGCTGTCGATTTCCAGACGAGCCGGATCGTTTATATGATCTACTATGTCCTGCGGAACTTCACGAATATACCATGCCGAGGCACTGTTGAGTTCGCCGTTCCAAAGCACGAGTTTGCCGGCTTTTCCGTTTCCGTCCTGATGATTCTCCATATGGTACGGACGGGTTGGGTAAGCGTCATAAAAATCATACTTGCTGGAGATGTTAAATTGCCCGCTTCCGAGGTTTTTCACCGTTATGCGCTCCACTTTCTCGTTCGTAAAGCCCACAGGCTGGGGAATCGGCGTGGCTTGAAGCCTTGCCGAGATAAACATGACCGCCTACGTTGCGAAAAGCATAGTACATCCTTCCACTTGTGTTTTTCTCTGTGGTATCAGGATACTCGGTAATCTGCCATACAAAGCGATTGTCGTTAACATCAAGGGCTTTCCAACCCGCAATATCGCCTTCGTAAGGAGCTGTCCAACCATATTCGCCGTTATCTACACTTGTAAACTTATCGTTGGCGGTTTTTATGTAGTAATATCCGCCATCTTTTATCTGTATTCTGTTGGCGGGATTGTCTATTGCCGTTTTTGCTTTATATAGTTCGTCGAAAGTCTTTACAAGTTCCTCCTCCGAAATATTATCCATGCCGCTGAGCGCGTTTTGATATATCTCGTAGAAACTGTCAAAGAGTTCCTGGTCAACGAAGCCCGGATCGGTTCCCACTTTATACTCTTCATCAACATTTGCAGGGAAATTGTCGAGAAGAGCCTGAAGAGCTTCCTTGGGCGAAGCCGAACGGTCTATGAGCGAACGCACATCCCATACGTTTGTATCGTTCCATTTGCTGAACCAAGTTATGTTGTAGTTGCTAATCTCGAATTCGTTTGCAAGAAACATACGTCCCCACTGCATGGATGAGGGGTCGTCAAGATTTCCATTCTTGGGGAAAATGCTGCAAATGGTATAGGTGGTGTTTTCCCAGTTTGAAGAAACACTTCCTCCGTGAACACTTCCATACTGACCTTTTAGTTCTTCGTCGCTGTTAGAGACAAAGCAGAATGCCACGGCATCCGTTGTGTCGCTTACAAAAGATACGGTTGCGCCGGAGCTTATAACTTTAGTTCCGTCCTCGTTTGTGCGATAGGTAATGTACTTGCCATTAGCTTTGCTTTTGATATAATACTGATCCCGTCCCGTTATCTGATTGGGAATTTGGGCTTTCACGAGAGTCCATTGTACTCGCTCCGGAGGAGTAAGGATTGATTCGATTGTCTCACAGGGATTGCTTGATTTTTGAAAGTCCCAAGGCACAAGATAATGCCCCGCCGAGGATGTACCAGAGCGCGCTTCAAAAACCACATTCATTCCGTCGGCAAGATCTTCAGGCGCGACAACGCCCCCAATCATCACCTGAGCCTGCACATCGGGCACCGTAAGAAATCCGGCAGCCAATGCCAAGAGTAATGTCTTTAGCTTTTTCATGTAATTGATTTTTGTTGTTAATAACATTTTAGTGCATTGTGCATTTTTCGGTTTTTCACTCGGCGTACATACGGTTATGTGTGCTGCAATGCCGCTTCGTGTTTTCAATTTTTCTTTCAGAGTCCAAATGTAGCGAACTATTTTTAGAAATGCAAGGGCATGGTTTGATTTTTCCGCATAAAATTTGGAAACATACGTAAAACGTGCAAAAAACCGGGGCATACGGGGCAAAAAAACGTGCGCAGCGTCACGCCCCAAACAGCGAATGACGTTAAGCAATTGCCTCGGGAAAATCCGCCCGAACCATGCGACAAAACGGCAAAAATGCGTAAATTTTCTCAAAGCACTCATACACAACAGTTTACACATTTTTCAAAGAACTTCTGCAAGTTGTTGTTTATCAGATATTTGAGAAGCGCAAAAACACAAGGCACTTATTTTAAAATAAGTGCCTTGTATTTTAAAATATATGGCTTGTATTTTTTGCTACATGCCTTATGTTTTTTCGGAACATCGGGAAAAGGTGAAAAATTATCCCTTTACAGCTATTTCATATCATGAAAAACCGTATGGATTTGCGCTTGGAATCGGAGCGATTCCCCATACGTTATTTTTTATATTCGGGAAGCATGTCCTTCCAATCCTTGAAAGGGTTCACACGAAGCGAAGAATTATAAAATCTCCTGTCGCCCGTAACATCGCGACCTATGAAATCAGGCTTCTCAAAGCTCTCGTCCACAGACGAAAGCTCCACCTCCGCCATTGTAAGCCCCTCATTATCGCCATAAAACTCGTCCACCTCAAACACATGCCCTTTGAAAGGCACAAGATAGCGACGCTTGTCGATAATGCCCGGTTCGCAAAGCGACATGAGTCTCTTTGCCTCATCAAGAGTTATCTCTTTTTCAAACTCATAGCGTGAGAGACCGCCGTCGAGCGACGGTCCTTTATGGTGAGATATCCCTTATCGTCGCGCACGCGCACGCGCACCGTCCTGCCCTTTCCGCTACAGATATATCCCTGCATTATGTGGGTTGAAGAGGACGCAAGAGTTTTGTATTCCCCGCGAACGAGGAATTTATGTTCAATTTCCAACGGCATTTTCAAATACCCTTTTTAGAATTTCAAATCTTCAGACTGCATCAGTCGGAATACAGAGCCGCACATACTATGCACAGCACCATAAGAACCACAAGAGCGATGAAGATTCCGTTGACGATTCTTCCCGCCTGCCTGCTTTGTTTTTTACGTCTTTCTACTTCTTTCAGTCTTCTCTGTTCACTCATGGCATTTTCAAGTTAAGTTATTAAACTAAATGCTATCCTGCGAGTCTGCAAACTCCATAAGATAAGCTTTGATGAATCCGTCAATGTTTCCGTCCATTACTCCGCCCACATCACTTGTCTGGTAACCCGTGCGATGGTCTTTGACGCGGCGATCGTCAAACACGTATGAACGAATCTGGCTTCCCCATTCAATTTTTTTCTTTCCCGCCTCAATCTTAGCCTGTTCCGCCTTACGTTTTTGCAGGGCGCGGTCGTAGAGTTGCGAACGCAGCAAGCGCATGGCGTTTTCGCGGTTTTCGAGCTGCTTTCTGCTCTCCGTGTTTTCAATCAGGATTTCTTCCTCCTCGCCCGTGTCGGGATCGACATACTGATAGCGCAGGCGAACACCGGTTTCCACCTTGTTCACATTCTGTCCGCCGGCTCCGCCACTGCGAAACAAATCCCAGCTAATCTTCGAAGGATCAACGAAAAACCTCTATCGTGTCGTCCACAAGCGGTGTAACAAACACACTCGCAAACGAAGTCATGCGTTTGCCCTGTGCGTTATAAGGCGAAACCCTTACAAGACGATGCACACCGTTTTCGCTCTTGAGATAACCGTATGCGTAATCGCCTTCAATCTCCATTGTAACGGTTTTAATGCCGGCTTCTTCGCCGTCTTGCAGGTTGCTGATCGTAACTTTATAGCCATGAGCTTCGGCATATCGCATATACATTCGCATAAGCATGGAAGCCCAGTCCTGACTCTCCGTTCCACCCGCACCGGAATTGATTTTGAGCACACAAGACATCTGATCTTCCTCGCGGCGAAGCATGTTCTTCATCTCAAGTGCCTCTATCTTCTCAACGGCTTTGGCATAAGCGTCATCAACCTCTTCTTCCTCCACCATACCTTCCTTATGGAAATCAACGGCAAGGGAAAGTTCGTCAACATCTGTGCAAACTTCCTTATAACCATTGACCCAACGCTCAAGTTCCTTTACTGTTTTCATCTGCTTCTCGGCTTTCTTGGGATCTTCCCAGAAATCGGGAGCCTGCGTATGGAGTTGCGCCTCCTCGAGTTCTATCTTCTTTTTTGTCAATATCAAGATAGCGTCCGAGTTCTGCGGCGCGGTTTTGTATCTCTTTCAGCTGTTCAGAGGTTATCATACTTTCTATACTTCTTGTTGTCGTAAATTGTTTCTATTTCTTCGGAAAATTTTCGTGCCACAGCGTCTCTTCTTATTTTCAGAGTGGGTGTGAGGCATCCGTTGTCCGTTGTGAGCGGTTCGGTGATAATCATAAATCGTTTGATACGGCAGAAAGGCGGTAAGTTCTCCTGTCTTTTTTCCACCACTTCCCTTATTCTGCGGCGCACATCGGTTGGCGCGACATCCGCACCGGTCAGCATTTTTGCAGGAAGTATCAACGCGCCCACAAACTTGCGTTCTTCAGCTATCACAACCGTTTGCGCCACCGCCGGGTCGGCATTCACTGCCGCCTCAATCTGTTCCGGAGCCACGTATTTGCCTGTCGAGGTCTTCATGAGCTGTTTTATTCTGCCGGTAATGAAGAGTTCTCCGTTTTCCATGCAACCTGCGTCGCCTGTGTGCAACCATCCGTCGCGAAAAGTCTCTTTCGAGGCTTCGGGATTCCTGAAATATTCATGCGCCACGGTGTCTCCGCGCAGGAGAATCTCGTTGTTTTCTCCGAATTTCAGACTTATTCCGCTTATAGTCCTGCCCACCGAACCGGGAGTTACTGTTTGCAAGAAATCGTCGCAGCTCACAGTTGCCGTTGTCTCGGTCAGTCCGTAGCCCACAAGCATCGGCAGCGAGCACGCACGCGCAAATTCTTCAATTTCTTTCGCCACCACGGCTCCCGCCGTGGGCATTACGCGGGCGTTTTCCAGTCCTGCTTCGCGCCGCATCATGGACAGTGCGGTTTTATTGCACATCCGGTATTCGCGTTCCAGGTCTTCGGGCACCGGTTTCCCTTTTCCCGCAAAATCAACATTGCGCCTGCGCCCCACATCAAGGCATCTTTCCCACACTTCAGCTATTGCACGCGGTTGCGAGGCTATTTGCGTGTAAACGGTCTGCCGCAGTTTTTCCCAAAAGTGCGGCACGCAGCACATGGCTTCGGGACGTATTTCGCGCAAAGCCCGTTGCAAATGGCTTGGACGTTGGTTCACTACGAGCACCGCTCCGCTTTGCAAACAGAACAAAGACCATGCTCTTTCGAACACATGGTTATAGGGCAGATATTCGAGCACTTTCCAACCCTCGCCCACCTTTATTTTTTCGGCATTTGCCTTGAATGCCGCCGAATACATGCCGTGGGTTATGACCACCCCCTTGGGTTCGCCCGTGGTTCCGCTTGTAAAAATTATGTCGGCGGCTTCGTCGTTGCGCGGCTGTGGCATGGGCTGCGCAATGTGTGCGGAAACGTTTTTCAGAAACCCGTTCATGTGGCGCGAAGTCATGTCGCCTTTGCGCAGAGATACTTCGGAATCGAAAACTATCACACGCTTCAGCGCGGGGCATGCGCCGTAAAGAGTTGCAGCCATGGCGTATTGCTCGCTTTCTCCCGCAAACAAAAGGCGGGATTCGGTGATTTTTGCAATGGTTTCAAGTCTCTCCCGACTTGTACCCGAAAATACGGGCACTACAACCATACCTGCCTTATACGCTGCCAGACTTACGTAAATGTATTCCGGCATGTTTTCGGAAAGCACCATGATTCGGTCGCCACGATTTACGCCTGCCATGAGCATGGCATTGCAAAGGCGGCAAACCATACTGTTCATGTATGATGCGCTGACGCTGTGCCAAAAACACACGTAGGGGTCGCAGTACATAAGTACCGTTTCACGTCCGAATTTTTCGGCAAGAACACCGGACAACAACGACAGAGGCGCGCCCAAAAACATGGTAACCTATATTTTTTCACAAAGTTACACATTTATTCAATGCTGCAAGGATTCCGTTCTTCTTTTTTTATATTTACACCATGACTTCAGCCGCGCCGCATTAACCGCAGTTCACACATCGGCACCGCAAAAAAACTCCGTTTTTCGCTTCATTTTTCAAGCCTCACGGGACATGAAAATAAACATAAGGCATGTTGTAAAAAATACAAGCCATATATTTTTTTTTAAAATACAAGGCACTTATTTTAAAATAAGTGCCTTGTATTTTTCGTCTTTTCAAACCTTTGAAAAACAACGACTTGAAAAAGCACAAATTTTGCTTGTGAAAAATGACAGCAAAAGTATCAAAACAAACGCCGCAAGCAACGCCGCACCAAAGCCGAGGCGTTCGAAAACGTGCATCTCCCAAAAATCTGCAATACAGGAAAATGGAGCAAAAAAACTTCGTATGTCAGGTTTGGCACACGGGACGAGAGAGCGGAAAGTCGGCGGCTGCCATACGCCGCAACCGTTATGACGCACGCAACGGCTATAGGTTCCACAGGGCGGAAGCGTGTGAAAGCGGAACACAGCAGCCATATTGCCAAGCCGGCGGTAAACGCCGCTAACTTATGACGCAACAGTTTGCTCCTGAAATGCACCGCCGCCATGCCGGAAGCGAAATACATTATCTGACCGGGCAACTGGCGACGAAGAACATCGTATTTTTCAATACCGGAACTGTGATAGAGAGCCGTAAGCCATTCGTTGTACGCCACCGAAAGCAGATAGGCAACGGCTATAACCGCCAACGGGCGGAAACGTCGCGAAAGCCATGCCACCAAAGGGAAAAAGGCGTAAAACATCACCTCCACTATCATGGTCCAAAGCGAAGAATTCACCGCATTGACCGTGTGGTCGGCAAACACTCCCGGAAGATTGGGCGCGAGAAAGTTAAGAAACGAAAGATTGGCGGCAAGGTATTTCCAAAAGCCGGAAGAAACGTAATAATCGTGCAAAGACAAAGAGGAAAACGCCGCAAAACCGAGTGCACATGCCACAACCACCAAAGCGTATGGAGGAAAGAGTTTCCAGAATCGGCGAAGATAAAAAGGAGATGCCTCCGGGTGCACCATGAATCCTCGTAAGTGAGCATTCCGCTGAGAACGAAGAAAACACTTACTATGGCGTGCCCCTTTATGGGAACAAAAAAATCATGCTGAAGGAGTACGCAAGCGTGGAAACAGACAAGTGAGACGGCAAAAAGCCATCTTACAAGAGTTATTGCGTTGAAAAACCGCCCGGAAGCCATGGCTTAGCGAACAACCACAATGCGTCCGCGCGCACCATGCTTGCCGTCGGAAGTAACTGCAAGCACGTAATAAACACCCGAGCCTACGCCCGCGCCGGAATTGTCCTTGACATCCCATTTATAGAAACCGTTGGAAGTTTTTGCGGTTCGCACAAGCTGTCCGCCCGTTGTGGTAATCTTAATCTCGGCTCCCATGGGCAATCCCTCAATTGTTACGTCTCCGTAAAAGTCGGGACGCACGGGATTGGGATATATCTTGAGGTCTTTGTCCTTGAAAGAAGTTCCGTGTTGGCTTTGCCGGCATTATAGCCCATAAGTCCCTTTGTCTGTACCTATCATCACCTCGCCGGTTTCCCTGTTTACGGCAAGCGAAAGGATATTGTCGCTCACCAGAGGGGAATTTGAAGTTGTGAAATGGTAAACGGTTTCTATGTTGTCGGCACTTATGAGATAAACACCGTCGCCCTTTGTTCCGAACCACTTGCGATTGGCGGCATCGAAAGCAATGGCGGTGATGGGAACTCCCGTAAGAAGGTAATCGGCATAGTCAGTACCGTCGTTGCGAGGCACCTTGACCTGCTCGAAAGTAAAATTGTTGCTCGCAAAATTCTCCGGGTCGTTAATGAGAAACGGTCCTTCAACCGTTCCTACCCATATACGTCCGTCATTGTCCTTTGCCAAAGCGTCCACGGTGTTCGGCGTATAAGTTGTTCCGTCTTCGTTCGTAAAACGATAGCGGAAAGTAAACGTGTCGTCCGATGTGTCTCCAATCGTTCCGTTTACGTCCAAACATGCAACGCCCGCATTATGATTGCTCGTGGTTCTGCGATGTGTGAACCACGCCCTTCCGTCGTTATCGAATATCAGATGGTCGAATGTGGGATATTTGGCAAGTTCGTCAATGTATATGCTGCGCCACGTACCGTCGTGCATGCGAATTTTGAGTATTGTGTCAACTTCGTCATTGAGCATCCAGAGATTTCCTGAGGAATCGAACTGCAAACCACCCGCTCTGACATACATATAAGGCTGCCAGGCATCGGGCAAAACCGATTGCAAAAGGCTGTTGCGGAAATCGTAATGGTTTACATACTTTCCGTTGCGGAACTCATATAGTCCCGTTTCGCCGGAAGTGGCAAAAACATGGTCGGGATCCAAAGGATCTTCGGCAACTCCGGTGAGATTGCGATAAAGTGCCCCGGTATAAGAAGAAATTGTATCTTCGAAATTAAAAAACTTTCCGTTTTGATAGCTGTATAGAGTACCGTCGAAGTTCTGACGATTGTAATTGAGTGTGCCGCCTGCCACAAGAATCTTGTTTGAAGGGCTTACGTTCATGAAAGCACAGTAGTTGCGTATCGGACTGTCAAGTGTTACGCCGTTGGAAACAGCTTTGAGCAATCCCGTATCGTCTTTTTTATAAGGCTGTGTACCGTTGAATCCGCAACTTGCCCAATATGTTCCGCCGGAAAAGAAAGATACTTGAAAGTATTGCTTCTGCAAATCATGTTTTTGACTCCGTCGGGCGAATATTCGTAAGCTACGTCGGAATTTCCGAAAAACATGTAAGAAGAATTATCGGCGCAGAAAAATGTGGCAGGGACATTATCTATCACAGCAGCCTCACCGCTTGTCATATTTACCTCGTATATCTGTTGGGTCTGGGCATAAAGTTTATTTCCAAAGACACGCAGCTTGGTAAAGGCGGAAACGTTGAGTTTATTCCATTTGTTAGGGTCAAGAAGATTCTCAGACTCATTTCCTTGAAGGATTCCCGAAGACGTTGCAGCCATTATTTTGCCGTCATGACAAACCGCACTGTTCACAGCTCCTATGTTGTATGTCTTGGAAAACTCAAGGCGGGAAATATTCATGACAGAAACTCCGGAATTTGTGGCTATGTAAGCATTCTTTCCCGAAATGGTCAAATCGTTTACGGTCTTGTCGGCAAGGGAACTGTTTTTAAGTTGCGGCAGGTTGGACATCTTTTTCCTGTTCGGGGTAAAAAAGACATCTATATTGGAGTTTGAATATACAAGTACAAAGCATTTCAAATCCTCGCAATAGGACATCATTTTTATATCGGCATCACTCAGTCCCGTTACTTTATTGTATATTTTGGCTTCGTTATCGGAAGGAGAAAAAAGAAAATATCGAACCGTCGCAAAGCGAAAAGACCTTGTCTCCGACAGGCAGGTTTACAAGCGAATTATGATAGGCACCGTAGAAAGTCCAACGGCTTTCAGCTCGCGACATAAGCACAGCCGCAAGCACGAATAGGATTAGAAATGTTTTCTTGCGCATTCCGGAAATTTTATAATATTAAAGTCGTGTGCGCCCTTAACTTTCGTGGCGCGAAGCAAGGTATTCCGCGAGTTTTTGTACGGCGCGGGCACGGTGGCTAATGGTATTCTTTATGCCTTCTCCAAGCTCGGCAAAAGTCTTACTGTTTCCCTCGGGAATAAACACAGGATCGTACCCAAAACCTTGCGTTCCGCTTTTCTCACGTGCTATAACGCCTTCAACAACACCCTCAAAGAGATGTTCCTTACCTTTTTCTATTAACGCAATAACAGTACGAAATCTTGCATTGCGGTCGTTATTTTCTCTTAAAGCCTCAAGAAGTTTAATCATATTGGCTTCGGGATCGTGGCGATCGGGATAAGCATAACGCGCTGTGTGTACACCGGGGAGACCATGCAAAGCATCTACTTCCAAACCCGTGTCGTCAGCAAAACAATCAAGTTTATAATTGTCGTAAACATAGTGCGCCTTAATTAATGCGTTACCTTCAAGAGTTTCCGCAGTCTCGGGAATATCTGCATCGCATCCTATGTCAGCAAGACTGAGAATCTCTAATTTCGAACCAAGTATGGCACGTATCTCTTCAAGTTTGTGCGGATTATTCGTGGCAAAAACAAGTTTTTTCATATGACTTTTTTAGAATGACACTACTTTAATTGTACTGGAACTATCGGCTGCATTTTTGTGTACAACCTGTATTTGCGGGAAAATATTGTCGCGAATTTGTTGCGTATGGCTTATTATTCCCACTTTACGCCCCTTGGGCATTCAAACTACCCAAGGCATTAATAACCATATCAAGACTTTCGTTGTCAAGATTGCCGAAACCTTCATCAATAAAAAGGCTGCCGATGGAAAGACGATTGTTTGAAAGCGAAGAAAGTCCGAGAGCCAGCGCAAGACTTACCACAAAAGTTTCTCCGCCTGAGAGACTAGACACGGGACGACTTTCATCGCTCATATAACGATCGGTTATTTCAAGATCGAGAGCGTCTTCAACTTTATTCAAACGGTAACGCGGAGAGAATAGAGCCAACTGCGAATTAGCATGGTCAACAAGAATCTTGAGAGTAGAGTTCTGCGCCACACGACTAAAGACCATGCCGTTTGCAGAACCTATAAGTCCGTTAAGTTTCGCCCATTCGCTTGCATTTTTCCCAAGTTCGTCAAGCTTGGGTTTCATCTCCTTCATTTTTTCCGCCCCGTTTTCATGAAGCGTAAGCTTTTACGTTTATATCGTCCAACTCCTTTTTTTGGGTAACAATTCTCTTTTGCCGCATTGTTTCTATGTCAGAAGATATGCTTCGACGGGTTTCCAAAGTTCTGTCCGGGTGTTCGGGACGGACTGCCAGGAATTGAGTTCCGCCTGTGCCGCTTTCATTCTGTCGCAAGCCAAAGAGTATTCGTTTTCCACCTTCTTCAATTCGTTACGCATGGAATTCCAATCGTAATCCGACTTGAATATTTCCACGAGTTCGTTAAAGCGCACGGAAGAATGCTCTTGATTGAAAGCGGATATCCAAGTATCTATTTCCGTACTCATACGCAGTTTCTCTTCTTCGAGTCTTTTTAATTCTTCCGACACTTGTGCGTACTGTGCACTTACTGCGCCGAGAACTTTTTCCGCATTATGGAGCGAAGCTGTCCTTTCTTCCACATTCTTACGTGCTGTTTCCAGTTGCCTACGGACATTTTCTTCCACCTCCACGGGATTTTCTTCGCCAAACATTTTATATATACCGTTCTTATTCGAAGATATCATATTGTTCAGCTCTTCTATTTTTGCGTTTAGCTCGTGGATTGTGTCGTTCACATTCTGAAGATTCTGTTCAAGCATCTTCAAATCGTTTTTCCGCCTCGTTTTTGCATTCCTCCACCTTTTTCACGTTCTCGCCACACTCTTTCCATTTGTCATAAAACTCGGAAATCCTCTCGCGAAGGAGTTTCGGATTCTCGCGTATAAGTCTGCGCCAGTCAGCCACCGTAAGAAGTTTTTCCAAATCCAAATATATTTCGTGAGCATTGTCCGAATTGCTGTTCATGTTTTCTGCAATTGTGGCAAGGTTTCCCTCGTCCACACCTTTGTTCATGAGAATGTCGGAACGTTTCTTCTGAAGTTCGGAAGAACATTCGATACTTGCTCTATTTCTTTGGTGCAGCGTTCTATTTCCGCACGACATTTTGCATATTCTTCAAGACGTTTGCGGGTTTCTCCCACGGTTTTGTCGGCATTCTCGAGCAATTGCATTATTAACAGGCGTCTTGCCGAAGCATTTACTTTTCCGGAACAATCGGCAAAGGTTTTATCGAGCGGGGCATACTGTTGCTGCCACTCTTCACAATATTTCTTTATACGCTTTGCCATTTCATCGCGTTTGTTCTGCAGACTGTGATACCTTTCTGTATCGGAACTCTGTCTTGTTTTGAGATTGTTGAATTTCTCTTCGCTTGCATTATATTTCTCACGGGCTTCGTCGCGCGAGCGTTCGGCATTGCTCACAACTTCGTTCAAACGTTGTTCCGATTCGCTGTGATAAGGATGATGCGTGGCACCGCACACGGGACACGGTTCGCCTTCTTTCAAGTTACGCCTCAGTTCTTTCACATTGTCGGTCTGTCCCATATTGAAATACTTCTCGTGTATTTCGTATATCTGCCTGTATTTTGTGGTTTCTATCTCAAGATCGCGCAACTGTGCCTTGCGTGTGTCCAAAGTCATGGAGATACTTGAAATGGCACTCTCGTTCTTTTCGTTTTCCTCATACTCTGCCGAAAGCGACTCCCACAAACGTTTTGCTCCGAGCAGGTTTGTGCGAAGAACGAATGCTTTGTTATAGCTTTCCTGCAGCATTGCATTGTCAACACCAAGGATACTGTTCTGGAGCTGGGTGCGACTTTTTTCGAGCGATTCCTTTTTCTGCAACGAAGCATCTATTTCGCCATCGGTCTTTTCAAGAGCATTTTTCAATGTTTCCAATTCGGCATTTGTGCTCTTCTGACGTTTTTCATTGTCTCGGAGTCTGAAAGCAGTGTGCCGTATGTTCTTATTTTTTCAATCACCGAACCATATTGGTCAAGCATTGCCTGATGGGGCAAAAGCGATTGCATTACGTTTCTATGGTTTTCCGCCTGCGTTTCATAGCCTTTCAGAGCGCTACGGCTATCGGATATTTTTTCTTTCTATCTCTGCCGCTTCCTTTTGTTTCTGTTCAAGGTCGCCGGTTTTTCTCTTTTTTTGTGTTTTCACAAATATCTATTTCACGCAACACCTCGTGCGCTTTCTTGAACAACGGTTCCTGCTGGTGCAACGAGCTTTCATATTTCACATATTCCTTTTTGGCTTTGTCGAGCACGGCATAAGCTGCTGCTTTTTCGCGTTTCTTTTCGTTTTCTTCTTCAACCAGACGCTCGCGACTGCTTTGACTTTCGGCAATTCTGCTCTCGGTGTTCTGCAAAAGAAACCACGCTGTCTCTTATTTCCGCCACATCGTCATAGCGTTGCAGTTTCTCGCGCTTCAGTGTCATGTCGATGTTGGTGCGATTGGCTTTGCTGTAAGCCTCGGTTGCCGCAGATACTTTTTCTTCAAGTTCTTCGTAGGTATCATACCAGGCAAGTTGCTTTTTCTTGTACTCCGTTTTCTGGTCAAGAAGCTTCAACTGCGACTCCACAAAGGTTCTTGCGGTTCCGGTATTCCTTTTGCGAAACCTCGTCAAGCGTTTCGTTTTCGTAATGTCTGTACTCGGTTTCCTTTACCTTGTAGTCTTCGTCCGCCTTGCGACTTTGTTCGTAGACCACAGAAGATATTTTGTTGTAAATCTCCGTCCCCGTTATTTTTTCGAGAAGCTTTGATTTTTCGTCGCGGCGTGCACGCAGGAAATTTGCAAAGCTGTTTTGCGCAAGAATCACCGTGCGTGTGAATTGGTCGTAGTCAAGTCCCACGAGACGCAATATTTCGTTTTGCACCTCGCGCGGATCAAAGTTTTTCTTTTTCGGTTCCACTTGCACAAGCGAGCGCGTTACGGAGTCGAATGTGCCCGTGCGTTTCACTCTCACGCTCCATGTTGCCACAAACATGCCTTCTTGCGTCAAGAATTCCACGGCACATGAGCCTTCAGTCTCCCCACGGCGCAAAACATTCCTCGTGTCATATCCGGGCAATCTGTTCGCAGCCGTTTTGTCGGCTGCCACGGCAACAACATTTCTTTCTCTCAGGGCAAAACGTGGGGCACGATTGTAAAGAGCCAGGCAAATGCAGTCGAGTATGGTGGATTTTCCCGCACCCGTGTCGCCCGTAATGGCAAAGAGGTCGGCGGAGCGCAAAGGTTCGCGGGTAAAATCTATCACGTGCTCACCTTTGAGCGATGTTATATTGTTTATAATTATCTTTCGTATATACATAATTCCTTTATTAAGGCTTTATTCTTCCTCCTCGTTTTCTTTTGCAATTTTCACCGCCGTATTGAATTTGTCAACCAACGCCTGCGGCATTTCCTCTCCTCCGTTGCGGCTTTTATAAATAGACTTCACCATGACCAGAGGGTCGAGTTGGCGCAACTGCTCTTCGGTTTTCATGTCCAGTTCCTCGTGGTTATATTTCACGCTGTTCATGTTGCGTATTATGCAAAGTATTGCGGCGCGGTCTTCAAAGCTTTCCTTTATGGAATGAACCGTTGTGGAATCGGGAATCTCGCCCAGTCGCACCTCAACATAAGGATACGAAGACTTGTCGTCCTTCTTGCCGGATTTCGCGAGCGATTTTGCCACCTGCACAGCCTCGTCGGGTGTAGCCGTTCCCTTTTGCGGAATTGTGAGAAGTGTTCTCAACGGAACATATTCCACGGGGGTCAGGGGTTACAGTGCCTTCGGGCTGCATATCCACCACATTCACGCCGTGTTTGTAGCCGCGTTCGCCAAACGACATGGGAAGTGCCGACCCCGAATAGCGTGCATGTTCGAATCCTGCCACTCGTTGTGCCTTGTGGATATGACCGAGAGCCACGTATTCGAATTCCCCGCATATTTTCGAGGCATCCACGTTTTCCTCTCCACCTATCACTATGCGCTCGCTGTGCTCCTCATCGCTTATTTCACTGCCGCTTGCATAAAAATGTGCGGCAAGCATCATGCGCTGCTTCCTGCCGTATTCGCGGCGTGCCTCGTCGGCAAGATTCTTAAAGAATTTGCCCATGCTTTTGCTGAAAGTTTCCTCACGCGGAAGCTCGGACTGACGCAGAAAAGGCACGGCAAGACATACCACCCTGTCATCGGCATCGCGGCGCGAGTGAAGAGGAATCATGAGATTTTCATATTCGGGATTGCCCTTGTCGTCGGTGTGCAAACATCCGCGCACATAAACGCCCTGTCCCTCGAGAATGGGCGATGACGCCTCGAGACGTGCCGCACTATCGTGATTTCCGGCAATTACCACTATCTGCAAACCCGGATTATCACTGACGGCGCGACTGAGAAAGTCATAATAAATATGCTGAGCCTCTGCCGAAGGATTGGGATTGTCAAAAACATCACCGGCAACCACAAGAGCGTCAGCCTCATGCTCCTTTATCACTCTGAGAAGGAAATCAAGGAACTGGCGATGTTCGTCGGAGCGGTCGTAACCGTAGAAAGTGTTTCCGATATGCCAATCGGCAGTATGTATTATCTTCATTTTTCTATAGCCTGTTATACCATTTACAAAGATAAAAGTTTTTTCATTTCCCAAGCCCATACTCCCGCAACAAAATACAGACAGCCGCAGCACACACACGGAAAACAAATTCCCGCAAATCGGTTATACGGCAAGCGGTGGTGCACACGGCAGCAAACGAAACTCGCGAAGTCAGGCGGCGTTCAAGATGTACAAGCAACAGAAGAAGATGTTCGAGCAGAATGTCCGCAGCTGCGCCGACCGCATCATCAGCATCTACCAGCCGCATCTCCGTCCTATTGTCAGGGGGCAAGGCGAAGGCCAAGGTCGAGTTCGGGGCGAAGATTGACGCCAGCATCGTGAACGGTTACCTACGTCGACCATCTCAGTTGGGACGCCTACAACGAATCGTCCGACCTCGCCATGCAATTGGAACTCTATAAAAAAGCGCTTCGGCATGCTGCCACAGGAAGTCCAAGCGGACAAGCTCTACCTCGGGAAGGCGAACAGGAATCTTATCAAGGATTGTCATGTTGACTGTTACAACCACCCGCTTGGACGACCTCCCAAGGATGAAAACGACTGCCACGCTGAGGACAAGAAGAGGGTCATCGGCGAGAGGAACGAGGTGGAGGCCACATTCGAACCTCCAAGAGGGTTTACCGGACGAACGACATCCGGGCGAAACTTGAAATACGGCTGACACGTGGATAGGGGCTTGCTTCTTCGCTAAAACGTAATGAAGCTCCTAAGGGGACTTCTTTGTCTCATTTTTCGCAAAATTGGGTCTAAAGGCCTTCAAAAGAAGTATTTCATACAACATTGACTACCTCATGGGAGTTTTAGACCCAACACGAGGCTGCTTAGTCAAAATGATTTAGTGAACCCTATATAAGGATGGGCTGGCAGGTTGCAGAGTGAAATCGCAATCTGTTAGCCCATAATTTATTGTGTATCCAGCAACAGATAATCAATAAGATATGGGCGCAGGCTGGTATGAAGGCGTTGGCAGAGATAGCAGACATCTATCCTCGTATGACAAGCATTCACGACAGCAGCCTCTTTGACGATTGCTTTGCAATGGACTTCATTAATTATGGCGACAAAATTATCTATTGTGCAATGTACCTCTACATCGGCTACGTCAACGAGGCTACCAACTTTGCTGAAAGCCAAGGTGGAGGCGGTAGCGATACCAAAGATTGGGGACGTGAGAAGGACGAAGATGAGATAGAATGGATAAGACGGTGTTTGCGGCAAGCAACTCGGATGGTAAAGCCCAAGTGCGGACGAAAAATAAAAGCGATAGATATGCAGCCTCAATGGAAGGTGTAGACTTCCATTGAGGTCATAATTAGTTAGAATGTTGCCATCACAAAATCAACAATAAGCTCTTTTCTTTTGTCAATTTTAGCCTTGTCCCAAAGATGATCCTGTTCCGTCATGTTACGGATTTCCTGTTGCTGGAGTAACTGGGTATAGGTGTTTCGTTTAGCTTCAAAAGAATTGTTTCCGATAGATTCGTTATGATGGCCAGAAAGTAACAAGTAGTTTCCGAGGCAATTTAGATACGACTCTCTAAATTCATCATCGTATGGGCAATAGCCACTATTGGCATCTTGATTTTCTGTGTTTGGAGCAATATGTTCACACTGAGATTTCTCAACAGCATCATAACGTTTCAACCCATAGCCAGACTTGCCCTTTTCTATGAGGTGATTCTCATAAAGCCAAAGGATGATTTTGGCAATGCCATGTCCTCCATCGAAATTGCCTTCAAGCATACGTTTAAACTCAACGTTGTTCCAATAATCCCACCATCCGTTTGTTGTAGTCTTCATCCATTCTATACGATTGACAACAGCATGAACGTCACCTTCAAATTCCTTGAAGACATCATTCAATCTCCATGTGAGAACAGCGCGTGTACCAATAACTCTGTGACGCAAGAATACAGAGGTTAGAGCCTTGGCTAATAATCTGAAATCGTCATCAGAAACGCCATTGCTATAAGCCTTGATTACAAATGGAAAAATAATAGCAGGCTGGCCGATAATCCACAGTGTGTGTGCCATAATATCCGTTTGCTCGTTGTGGAAGAAAACGGTCATTTGTTCAAAACTATCAGCAAGTGAATGGGTGAAACTGCGAATGAAATTGATGCGTGAATCATCTTTCCCTAATTCTTCATCCACTTTTTGCAAGGCATTGCTTGCATCCAGGCTATTGAAGTACACACGCAAAGTGTATGTGAGAATATCATCCTCATCTATATTGCCTTCTATCTTTGATATAGATTTGTAGATGTGTTCAAAGCGATTCTTTACCTCGCTTATCAACTCTGCTTTCTCATCCTCAGATGTACAATAAAGATGAATATTGTATAGGAACTGCGCTTTGATTATTTCAAGATTGGACGGTTTTTTGCCACGGTTGTTCTGGAAGATGAACATTTGGATGGCTTCTGCCTCGTCCTTTACTGTATGCGTAGTGCAAGTGGCATTTACGACTGCTTCTAATATATCGTGCAATGACTCCTCGTCATAGGCATTCAATTGACTAATAAAGTAGTCGTAAGCCGCGACAATACGCTTTTGTGATTCTGTCTCCAACCCATTACGGTCAGTTTTTACTTTATTGATGACATAGTCCGGAACAATTGGTTATCGTAATCAACAGTAGAGAATCTGTAGGTTTGTCCGACTTTCACAAGAGTGCCATAAAGAAAAACGTCATCCTCTGACAAAGCCCCTGCCAACTCTTCCAATCTTCTGTAGATGGCGGAGATGAATATAGTAATAGTAGTCAGACGCTGTTGACCGTCAATGATGGCAAAATTGCGACTGCCTTTATCCTCGAACAGAAAATGTCCGAAATAATAACTTGATGCCGTATGGCTTTTCTACATAATCCTGCAAGTCCACAAGAAACTGCTTTGTCTGCTTGTCTTCCCAGGAATATGCTCTTTGATAAGTGGGGACAAAGATTTTGTTGCCCGACTGCATTTGATTTATAGTTGTTGAAGCGTCCATAATGAAAACATTTAAAGGTCTATGAGTTTAATTGCAATGGCAGCGCAAGCTTCCGCATCTGCCATTGCATGGTGATGTTTTGTGAGGTCGTATCCACAATATGCGGCAACAGTTTGAAGTTGATGATTGGGAAGTTTGTCCCCCAACAATTTTCTTGAAGCACGGCATGTACAGTAGAATCTATACCCAGGATACTCCATGTCGTATGCCTCAAATGCAGCCTTCAGGCAACTCTCGTCAAACGGACTGTTGTGGGCAACCAATGGTAAGCCATGGATATGTGATGCTATTTCTGCCCATACTTCTGGAAAATCCATAGCATCATCAGTGTCCGCATTGGTCATTCCATGCACTTCTGTACACCAGTAAGTGTAGAAATTGGGAGTCGGCTTTATCAGCCGATATAGCTTGTCCGTCACCTTGCCATTGCGCACAACGACCACTCCAACACTGCACACACTGGAGCGGTGCTGGTTGGCTGTCTCAAAGTCAATTGCTGCAAAACTTTTCATATTCGAAAAATCTTTTTCTGTTAGTCAATTGGCGGATGATGGTACAGATTCGGATATCAGTTTTATCCAATGCTGCAGTTTGTTTCCTACGACCTTTGAATCTAACGAGCCTGTTTCTTCCAAGTTGATGAAGCAGTCTTCTTGAATTTCGCTGATTCTGTCTGCCAATCCGATTCTATTCAAAGTTTGTTTGAGCAGTTCTCTGTCGTTAGCCCTATTGCCCAACTGAATGATTGCAGATTCTTACCCTCAATAGGCATGGTATCCATATAGATTTTTCCTTCCGTATCATTCTGGTATTCACAGGCAAGAGTAGACCAATACCAAGTGAACAAATACCAGTCTTTCTGCTTGCCTGCCGCCTTCATCCAACGGGTTGTAAGATCATTCTTCATGATGACAGATTGCAGGTATTCCACCTTGTCTATAATATACTTCCGTAGTTCTAAGGAAGATTCAAATTTCTGCAAGAATTCTCCTTGTGGAGTGTCAAAACATAATGGCGGATATTCCCACCATTCTCCATATCTTCTTCGACCTCCATTCTTCCATTTCAGGCATTGTGAGAAATTGGAATCATTCTCATAACTCGCCTCCAAATAGTAATGACCATCATGAAATCCCATGTATATTTCGCCTAGAACACCATCCTCCCTCTTCAGCCACAAAGGACGTTCCTCGGTTATTGGGTCGGGGTTTACTGTCCATCCTGCGTTTTCCCATCTTTCAATAGCTTTTTCCCATAAACTCCCAAGATTGCCTGTACTTTCTTTTCTCTATGCTGTTTGCCTTTGGGTTATTGTCGTCAGCAAGTTCTGGGCTATTTTGAGTCGTTGCTTGCGTTATTAGCGTTGATATATTAGAAAGCAAATTTACATCAACAACGAGATGCTCCTTTGGGGAATCTTCACCCTCATTTGCATTTTGATATGCATCGTCAAATTTCTTAATAGCATAGTCCCTGTCTTCTTTGTCAAATTTTTCAAATTCATCTGGACACTCGTTCCACGCAGTAAAGGCTCTGGCATCGCCCAAGTTGTCGAAACGAGCAACGCCGAAAGCCCCACGCCTGTGTACGTATATAGAAAGCACTCTTGACAACGAACGACAAAAATGTCACGTCACGTTCTTGGATTACCTTGCCGACAGATCCATTGAAA
>VOFC01001831.1_pt1 | contig 73998 bp, 85 predicted proteins | sample 5384161 | NCBI WGS metagenome assembly VOFC01 (sample SAMN12384722, study PRJNA508395) | human gut metagenome | isolation source: healthy gut B | host: Homo sapiens
CGATGACCGCCGCTGCTATTGCGGCAGAAGCGGGCGTGGATGATTTCCTTGCCGAAGCAACCCCGGAGGGCAAACTTCAAATGATTCGTGACTTTCAATCGAAAGGTCATTTGGTGGCAATGACGGGCGACGGCACGAACGACGCACCCGCACTTGCACAGGCTGATGTGGCAGTTGCGATGAACACCGGAACACAAGCGGCAAAGGAAGCAGGAAATATGGTGGATTTGGATTCATCCCCCACAAAGCTGATTGACATTGTTCATATCGGGAAACAGCTTTTAATGACAAGAGGAAGTCTAACGACTTTTTCGATTGCAAACGATGTAGCAAAGTATTTCGCCATTATACCTGCGCTGTTTATGGGTATATATCCGGGGCTTTCTGCACTCAATATTATGGGGCTGCATTCCCCGCAAAGCGCTGTGCTTTCTGCGATTATTTATAATGCGCTGATTATCATTGCGCTGATTCCGCTTGCGTTAAAGGGCGTAAAATATCGTGAGGTTCCGGCAGGGAAACTATTATTACGCAATTTGCTAATTTATGGTTTGGGTGGACTTGTGGCTCCGTTTATCTTTGTGAAACTGATTGATATGCTGCTGGTCGTTTTGGGATTGGCGTAAGGAGGTATAGAGATGAAAACATTAAAAAATATATTGCCGAAAGCGGCTGTTATCTTTCTTATTTTTACATTGCTCTGCGGCGTTGTTTATACAGGTGTTGTAACAGGGTTTGCACAGCTTATTTTCCCTGATAAAGCAAACGGCAGTATTATTGAGGTTGACGGAAAAAAGTACGGTTGTGAGCTGCTCGGTCAGCAGTATACGGATGACGGACATATGTGGGGGCGCATTATGAATATTGATGTTTCAACCTACAAGGACGAAAGCGGAAAAACTCTGATGTATGCCGCACCGTCCAACCTTTTATGCGACAGACAAATAGATCAAGACATCGACATATAACATCATTTCAAGTGATTAGTTTAGGGTTTTTATCCGTGATTCTCTTAGGCAGTCTGCTTTTGATGCTGCCGATTGCTACAAAAAGCGGTCAGTGTACCTCCTTTTTGGATGCTTTGTTTACCGCAACTTCTGCGGTTTGTGTGACGGGACTGGTTGTTAATGATACGGCAACCTACTGGTCTTTATTTGGCCAAGGAGTTATTTTACTGCTGATTCAAATCGGAGGTATGGGAATTATTACGATTGCTATTGCGATTGCTGTTGTTTCCGGACGCAAAATCGGGTTGATGCAGCGAAGTACCATGCAAGAGGCAATTTCGGCTCCAACGGTGGGTGGTATTGTGCGGAGAACGCAATTTATTATTCGGACTACTATTCTTATCGAAATCATTGGTGCGGTTCTTTTAGCCCCTGTTTTTTGCAGGGACTTTGGGTTTTGGAAAGGAATATGGTATTCACTGTTCCATTCTATTTCTGCTTTTTGCAATGCAGGATTTGATCTATTCGGTATAAGAAGCCATTTTTCCTCGTTGACCTCTTATTCTGTACAGCCGATTGTAAATCTTGTAATTATGATGCTGATTATTGTAGGAGGTATTGGATTCCTTACCTGGGAGGATATAAAGAATCATAAATGGCATTTTAAAAAATACCGGATGCAAAGCAAGGTGATTTTTATGGTAACAGGAATATTGATATTCTTACCGGCTCTTTACTTTTTTTGTTTTGAGTTTTCAAATGTGCCTCTTACAGAAAGAGTATGGGTTTCTTTGTTTCAATCCGTTACGCCGAGAACAGCAGGATTCAATACGGCAGATTTGACTTTACTCAGTGAAGTTGGGCAAATGCTTATCATTATGCTGATGCTCATCGGTGGCTCGCCCGGTTCCACTGCAGGTGGTATGAAAACGACAACTCTTGCAGTTCTCGTTTCATCGGCATTATCTGTATTTAGAAAAAAGGAGCACACCAATTTTTTCCGCAGACAAATTCCGGATGGCACTATCAGAAATGCAGCTACGATTTTTTTGATGTATATCGTTTTATTCCTTGTCGGAGGAATGGTAATTAGCAGAACAGAAGATATTCCACTTATGACCGCTTTGTTTGAGACGGCGTCGGCAATCGGAACGGTAGGCTTATCGTTGGGAATAACTCCTGACCTGGGGCTTGTTTCCCATATAATCTTGATTTGCCTGATGTTTTTGGGCAGAGTGGGAGGATTGACCTTGATTTTTGCTACCATTTCTGAAAAAAAGCCTAACGGTTCAAAATATCCTCAGGAAAAAATTACAGTAGGTTAAGGAGAATAAAAAAATGAAATCAATATTACTTATCGGTCTGGGAAGATTCGGACGGCACATTGCTATAAAATTAGATGAATTGCATCATCAAGTGATGGCGGTAGATAAAGAAGATACTCGAGTTAATGCTGTACTTCCCTTTGTAACTAACGCTCAGATTGGGGATGCGACTAATGAGGATTTTTTAAGTTCGCTTGGTGTTGAGAATTTTGATGTTTGTATTGTGGCTATCGGAGATAACTTTCAGAATTCATTGGAAGTAACGTCCCTTTTGAAGGAACTCGGTGCAAGAATGGTGGTGTCTCGTGCCGCTCGTGATGTTCATGCAAAATTTCTTTTACGAAACGGCGCAGATGAAATTGTTTATCCCGAAAGGCAGCTTGCCGATTGGGTTGCAATCCGTTATAGTGCTGATCATATTTTCGATTACATAGAACTAGATGAAGAACATGCAATCTTTGAAATATCTATACCGGAAGAATGGATAGGAAAAACAATCGGTCAGTTGGATATACGAAAAAAATATAACATCAATATTATGGCACTGAAAACAAATGATATTATGAATTTGAAAATAAGTTCCGATACGCAGTTGTTAAAGGACAGTACCATGTTTGTTCTTGGGGAGACGAAACATATTCAAAAATGTTTTCATATTTAATTTTTGAAAGAAGTTGGTGATATGAAAGACTTTGTTTTACTTATAGTGGTATTGGCAGCATTTATTTATGGTTATTTTCTTATGGAAAAGCTGGATAAATTTCTCAAGGAAAATCAATCCCAAAAACTTATTTCAGATTCTAAGCTCAGGATTGGATTTGAAACACCTGCAATCATAGATTCTATTGCAGATCTATTGGAACAATTTTCAAGCGAATACCCAAACTATGAGCTGAACCTGTTCTACGGTTCTGTAAGTGAAATAATAAATGGGCTGGAAAATAATAAACTTGATTTTGGCTTTATCATAGAAAATTCCAACGATATTTTGAAAGATGAGTGTTGTTCCTTATCCCTTCAAATAAAGCAAAGTGTTATTACTCCAGGCTCTATAGACATTGCGGTACATCCCATCAACACGATTGAGAAACCAGCGAGAGTGATATGGCAAAATGACATTAATTGTATGAAGGGTCTATTTGTCGAAAAATTGCGTGATTTTTCGGAGCGTTTTCTGCTTTCGGCTACACGCCCGAATGGAAAAAAAGAAGAAAAGGTGGTATAATCTTTATGCGATTTTAATGTCAGTGCTAGAATGCTTTTCTGGAATTTACGCATTATTCTATATAATGTTTTTGTACAAGGAGATGACCGTATGAGTGAAAGCAGACACAATCCGGATCAGTTATTAAAGGAAATCCAAGCTGATGAAGAAAACCGTAATAAAGGACATTTGAAAATCTTTTTCGGATATGCAGCTGGTGTGGGTAAAACCTACGCCATGTTAGAAGCAGCTCATATGGAAAAACAGCAGGGAATTGACGTGGTAGCCGGTTATGTAGAACCCCACGCACGTCCCGAAACAGCAGCTCTTTTGAATGGCTTAGAAGTTCTTCCTACAAGAGAAGTTTTTTATAATGGTATGATACTGGACGAATTCGACATTGGCATGGCGTTGAAAAGAAAACCACAGCTTATCCTTGTAGATGAACTTGCGCATACGAATGCCGAAGGATGCCGTCATGCAAAACGTTATCAGGACATTGAGGAACTTTTGAATGCAGGGATTGATGTCTATACGACTGTCAATGTTCAGCATATTGAAAGCCTTTGTGATACAGTTGCATCCATTACGGAAATTGTTGTACGGGAACGCATCCCGGATTCTATTTTTGATAATGCAGATCAGGTTGAATTAATAGATATTGAACCACAGCATTTGATCAACCGTTTGAATACAGGAAATGTATACAGACAGACACAGGAAAAACAGGCAGTAGAAAATTTTTTTACAATAGAAAATTTGACGGCTCTCCGGGAGATTTCACTGCGGCGATGTGCGGACCGGGTGAATATCCTCACAGAAAATACCCGCATAAAAAATCATGGAGATTATCACACAGGCGAACATATTCTTGTATGTCTATCTTCTTCTCCATCCAATGCGAAAATTATCCGTACCGCCGCAAAAATGGCTTCTGCTTTTAAAGGGGAGTTTACGGCACTTTTTGTGGAAACCCCGGATTTTTCGGTGATGAGCGAGGAAAATGTAAAACGCCTGCGTTCAAATATTTGTCTTGCTGAGCAGCTTGGGGCAAAAATAGAAACAGTTTACGGAGAAGATGTTCCGTTTCAGATTGCGGAATTTACTCGTTTGTCCGGTGTGTCAAAGATTGTGATCGGACGTAGTTCTGCTACAAAACGGCATTTGCTCAGCAAACCGACCCTGACAGAAAAATTGATTGATTATGCCCCTAACCTGGATGTGCATATTATTCCGGATACGGTTTCTAATGCGGCAGTGTATCAGTTAAGAGGGGGCAGGAAAAAGACTCATATCGTATTCTCTGTCACTGATACATTAAAATCTACTGCGATTCTGATTTTATCCAGTTTAGTCGGAATGATTTTCCAGAAATTTGGATTTGACGAAGCAAATATCATTACTGTTTTTGTTTTAGGTGTTCTTGTCACCGCTGTCATCACGAAACATCAGATATACAGCCTAATTTCCTCGATTGTAAGTGTTTTGGTCTTTAATTTCCTGTTTACGGAACCTCAATTTACCTTGCAGGCGTATGATCAGGGTTATCCTGTTACCTTTATTATCATGTTTTTGGCGGCATTTTTAACCGGTTCTCTTGCTATACGGATTAAAAACCAAGCAAAACAGGCGGCACAATCTGCTTACCGTACCAAAGTGTTATTTGATACAAACCAGCTATTGCAACAGGCAAAAGATAAAAATGAAATTGTATCTGCAACTTCAAATCAGCTCATTAAACTCTGAGAAGAGATATCGTTTTTTATTTAGCTGATGGAGAAGTGTTGGATACGCCGCATATTTTTTCTGTAACTGAAGAAAATTTGGAATCGTGTATTTCCGAAAATGAAAAGGCCGTTGCCGGCTGGGTATTGAAAAACAATAAACGTGCCGGAGCTACAACAGGAACGCTTTCCAATGCAAAATGCCTGTACCTTGCTGTTCACAGCAGCAGTATGGTATATGGAGTTATTGGAATCGTGATGGGGGGAAATACCTCTTGATCCATTTGAAAACAGTATTCTACTATCCATTCTCGGAGAATGTGCCCTGGCTTTGGAAAATGAGAAAAATGCCCGTGAGAAACAGGAGGCGGCCATTCTTGCAAAAAATGAACAGTTGCGAGCGAACCTGCTGCGTGCTATTTCACATGATTTGAGGACACCGCTGACATCCATTTCCGGTAATGCCAGCAATCTTTTGTCCAACGGCGATTACTTTGATAATGATACAAAAAAGCAGCTGTACATGGATATTTATGATGATTCCATGTGGCTGATTAATCTTGTAGAAAACTTGCTGGCTGTAACCCGGATTGAAGAAGGACGGTTGAATCTCCGTATAACGGAAGATTTGATGGATGACGTGATCACAGAAGCGTTACATCATATTAACCGAAAGAGTGAAGAACATCATATTTCCGTTGAAAGCAAAGAAGAATTTCTTCTTGCAAAAATGGATGCAAAGCTTATTGTTCAGGTAATCATCAATATTGTTGATAATGCTATCAAATATACACCTAAAAACTCTCATATTGTTATTCGGACAGAAAAGCGGGGAAAACAAGCAATCGTATCTATATCGGATGACGGAAACGGAATTGCTGACGAAATAAAGCCACGGATATTCGACATGTTCTATAGCGGTGCAAATCAAATTGCAGACAGCCGCCGAAGTTTAGGACTCGGATTATCTTTGTGCAAGTCCATTATTAACGCCCACGGCGGAGAACTTACTGTTTCAGATAATCTGCCGCACGGAACAGTATTTACATTTACATTACCGGCAGGGGAGGTCAAAATATATGAATAAGTCACTAATATTAGTTGTAGAAGATGACACATCTGTCAGAAATTTAATTACAACAACCTTAAAAACGCACGAATACCGATATCTGACGGCACCCGATGGTCAATCGGCAATTTTAGAAACATCTTCACACAATCCTGACATTGTTTTACTTGATTTAGGACTTCCTGATATAGACGGTGTTGAGATTATTAAAAAAATCCGTACTTGGTCAAATGTGCCAATTATCGTAATCAGTGCTCGCAGTGAAGATACCGATAAAATTGATGCGTTGGATGCTGGCGCAGATGATTATTTAACAAAGCCATTTTCTGTTGAGGAACTGCTTGCCAGACTACGAGTCACGCAAAGAAGGTTATCGATGATGCAAAAAGTATCCCCTGCCGAAGCGGTTGTTTTTGTAAACGGAAAACTTCGTGTAGATTATGCTGCAGGTTGTGCTTATTTGAATGAAGAAGAGTTGCATTTAACACCTATTGAAAGGCTTTCGCAGTTGCTTTGACGACTTCCAATGACCGTTCATCGCAAGCTGAAAGCATACGGAGTAGATTTCCTACCTCGGAATCTTTGGACGGCTTTTCGGGGTAGAAAATCGAATCCGCAGAAATGTTTAATTCCCGGACGAGCTTATGTAGAACATCGAAACTTGGTTTCTTTCCCTCGTTCTCTATCCTGTATAGGTATCGCTCGGTAATATCCACTTTACTTGCCAACGCTTCTATGGTAATTCCGGCGTTCTCACGAGCAGTCTTGATGATACGCCCAAGCGTTTCAGGTTGGTTATGCACTTACAGTCCACCTCCATCTATAATTATACAGATTTATGCCATCTTTATAATGGCACGACAATTCAATTATAAATGGACTGATAGTTCTAAAATGACTGAACTCAATATAAACACTAACCCCGCCAAATAAAAAAAACGAGGTTTTGTCGGTGCAATTCAACACGCCTATACCCTCCAAATCCGAGTTTTTGTATTGGAGGGATTTTTTTTATGCGCTGGTCCGTTCTCGGCGTTCCGCTGCTTGTTATGAGCAGCGAATATGAATCTATGACATAGGCGTTATCAGAGGTGATTTATTAAAAAAGCGCTTGCCCCATAAAGGGGCATTGCGGCTTATACAATGAACTGATATGCCATAAATACAATGAAACAAATGCACTTGCACGGCGAAATTTGTCGCTATGCAGGTGCGTTTTTATATTTAGCGGTATTTCGACTTTTTATAGTGTCGGCTGCCGTAGCCCTCCGGGTCAATCTGAATCTCAAAAAAAATTCAGATTGATCGGAGGTAAACGACTATGGACGAGAAGCGTCCAAAACGCAGAAAAGACAAATACAATCCCTACACACTTACCGAAAAAGAGGACAAGCATTTTCTTTCCTTTCAGGACGGACAAGGTGTGTTTCGGGAATTACAGATAACAAAAGAATTGTTCGAGGTGCTGAACCGCTTTGAACTGGACGACCTTTCTATTCTCAACGAATGGGACAGGCATTATGAACATTCGGAGCTTACCGAGGCTTCTCTATATGATCGGGCGGCAATGCTCCCAGAATCGGTGGAGGAAGCGGTATTTCGGAACTTACGGTATGAAGCCCTGCACAGAGCTATTAAGCAACTGCCCGAAGTACAGAGGCGGCGGCTTATACTCTATTACTTTATAGGGCTTACATACGCACAAATCGCTGAAAAGGAGGGTTGTACCTTTCAGGCCGTCGGGAAATCCATATCGGCGGCTGAAAAAAGATTGAAAAAATTTTTTGGAATAGGTGGTTGAACAATAATCATTAAGTGAGGAAACAGGTGGAGAGGTACGAAAACTCTCTGCCTGTTTTCCTATTTATGCGGTGACTGGGCGTGTCCTTTGACAACTGAATACCCATTCATCAAGTACATTCCTATTGCCATTGCGAAAGCATGAGCCACATTAGCGGCTGCGCCACGATCTGCGGGAAATGAAGCAACGAGATTTCACCTGTATTTGTTTTAAGGGTCTTTGGCTTTCTCTTTCTGCAAGGAGCGAATAACAGTCGGCTATCAGTATCGGGTGGCTCCCGATATGGCGACGACCGGCAATAGGGACAATGATACTCCTGTTCAGTCACAGTCCGAGCGTTGAAGCGTTTTTTCGTGCGTGATCCGTCGCAGGCAATGAGAGCAGCCGGCAGAGAACCTGCCGGGGGTGAGATTCCCCGTGGAGCTGACAAGCCGCCAGCCGTTTGATGACTTCCCCGCAGCAATCCGGGGTGTCGAGGACAAATAGGATTGTTTCTTTATACAAGGTCAAACGGCAGGACGGGTCTATTAAAACGGAGAATGTTTATATCTTCTCGGCCTTAATTCTGTTCTGTCTTTGACCTCTACATAGGCGGCTGACCGCCTAAAAATTCAAAGGAGGTCATAACACTATGAACCACACATATTTACGAGGCGATATGTATTACGCCGATTTAGGACACGGGATCGGTTCGGAACAAGAGGGCTACCGTCCCGTCGTTATTATTCAGAACAATGTCGGGAATAAACACAGCCCTACGGTGATTATCGCTTCTGTCACGAGCCAAAAGGACGCAAAAGCGAAACTACCTACCCACTACTATCTCAATGCTGAAAACGGCTTAGAACAGCCCTCTATCGTCCTTTTGGAGCAACTGCGAACCGTGGATAAACGCCGCTTGGGTGACTTTATCGGTCACTTGTCCGAAAAACATATTCACGGTATCAATCACGCTCTGGCCGTCAGTATCGGTCTGATTAAGAGCGTACCGAAAAAGTTAATCCTTTGCCTTTGCAGCGCTTGTGCCGACAACTTCTACGGTGCGGGCGCTTATTCTTTACGCAGGATTGACCCGCAACAGGCCGAGAAAGACACCTGCACCTATTGTAATCAACGAAAGGGCTTTGATTATGAAGTTACTCCAAAGAGGCCGTGACAGTATGGAAGCGATTTTTCATATGGGAAAGGAAAGCAATCAGCACTTGCGGGAATTTTCAGAAAAAAGGGCTGACTTTGCTGTGCGGGAACTGCGTGACTATGGTGCGGACGAATTAAAGGCTCTGCTTCGCACATTGCAGGAGGACAATCGTACCTTTGATGAAAAGGTAAATGTTTCTTATAATTAAGATACCAAGTCGAAACGAGCTTGGGTTTCAGAAAGGAGGAAACATTCATAATGAAAAGAAAAACAAGATTACAGACAGGAGTTGACAATCGGCAGGTCGTTCTCTATGCGAGAAAGTCCCGCATTACCAACAAGGGCGACAGTATCGGCGTACAATTCAAGCAAAGCGCCGATTATGCCGTCAATCAGTTGTCTTTGCCGGAGGATTACGAATTTGCCAAGTATGAGGATAAGGGGTTAAGCGGTTACTATTCCGACCGTCCCGATTTTCAAAGACTGCTGCGTGATATAGAAATGGGGAAAATCAAAGCGGTCGCGTGTTATAAGTTAGACCGTATTAGTCGTAAAACTTCTGACCTTATGCGTTTATTGGAATATTTCGAGCGCCACGATGTAACGCTGCTCGTTTGCTCCAATAATATTAATACGCAGATCAGCACATCGAAAATCATTATTCAAGTGCTGGCGATTATCGCAGAGTTTGAACGAGATATTCTGACCGAGCGTATTCAGGATAACCTGATGGAGCTTGCAAAAGACGGACGATGGCTCGGAGGAAAAACACCGACCGGGTTTTCTTCGGAGCGTGTAACAACAGGCAGCGGAAAGAACAAAAGCGCCGTCAGCTTTCTTGTTACCGTTCTGCAAGAAAAAACGCTTGTGCAGGAAATATACAGCGTTTTTTGGGAACTGCGTTCTTTATTGCAGACAACGACTGCAATAAACGAAAAGTACGAAACCAAACATGGATCGAAATTTACAACCTCAACGATTCGCTTAATTCTGCGGAATCCCATTTACTGTGTGGCCGACGAGTTTTCTTATAACTACTTTTTTAGAGAAAGGCGGCAACTTGTTCGGGGATATTTCAGAATTTGACGGACAGCATGGGTTATCCTCATATAATAAGACCGACCAAATGAAAGTGGAGGACGAGGATTCCACCTTTTTTCAATCCGAAGTTCTCGCAACTCATGACACAAAAACCCGTCAGCGAATGGATTATTTCGGTCGGACGGCATGAGGGCTTTATTTCGTCCCGTAAATGGGTGGAAACGCAAAGAATGTTGGACGAAATTGCCGAGAAGTATAACCGTCCTCACCGAAAAACAAACGCACTTCTATCAGGATTGATGTACTGCCCGATTTGTGGCAGACGGCTACGGGTATTGCCGGAATCAAACCGATGGACAAACGGCAAGCCGCGTTTCAAATATGCCTGTCCGGGGGTAAGAGAAAAGAAATGTACCTTTAAGGCGGTTGAAGGCGTTTCGCTTGATGAATTTGTCGTGCAACAGCTTTCAAAACTAAACGACGAGCATAGCGACCTATACAAGCAGATTTTTGAAAGCAGAATTACCAATATGATACGGACGGAACAGAGTGAACAGGAGTATCAGGAAACGAAAAAGGCGGTTGAACGCCTTAATACGGATATTGCCGCACAGGTGCGAAATCTGCGTGAAGCCGACGAAGCACTGCGACGGTTTATTCAGGACGATATTAAGGAGTTGACCGAGGAACTTGCCAAGCGTGAGGCCGACTTGCGGCGTATGGAGGATTTGCAGACTGAAAATCAATATATGCTGCATGAGTTAAGCGGCATAAAAAAGCGGCTGTTATCCTTTGAAGAATATGCAAAGGACGCACAGCCGGAAACCGTATTTACTTTAATTCATACCCTTATAGAACGCATTTATATCACAACCGAGAACAACGAACTGAAATGTCAGATTTATATTAAGGGTTGCGCCACAGAGGATTATACTAATCTGCTCGGCGCAGCCGACTACATAGACAATAACACCGTCGTTACGGCAGTTGCTTTCTTGCCGCCAATGTGTGATTTAGATTACTATAGCATTGGCACCGAAGTATCGCAGGAAAGAAGATCTATGGTAAATTGGAAATATATCAGCGAGATAGTGTACTGCCGTATAGTATAGTTTATGGGATATTCCAAGGGAAAAGCATATAGTGATAATTTTTTGGTTCTATGAGTTTGATATGAGAAAACGGAGAAGACGATTGCGCTTTGCTTCTTTTGATAGTTGCTTTTGTATTAAAAGGATTTCAAGTATTTAAAAAATACATTGAATTTTGTTGAAAAATAATATATATTGCTAATATATATTCTCTAAACTGAGAAAATAATGAATGTATGGCAAAAATTCTCTTGAGAAGTTATAGTGTTCGGGAGCCCATACAGGGGATGTGCTGTATTCCGTAGCGTGTGAATCTGAGACTCATGCTTTGACACATTTACCGGATATTGAATTGTTGTCAAAAAAGTAAACTTGTTCAGAAAGGAGCGGCACAAAATGGCCTACAACGAACTTATTAAAAACTTTGAAAAAGTGCGAGCATATATGCGTGAGTTCTATGTGTACGGCTTTAAGAGCCGAACTGAATATAACGCCAAGAGTGCACGTTCCTATGATGATGAGCGTCGGAGACTTGAGAGTTGGCTGGGAGACTATATGCGCTTCACTCAAACGCCGGAGGGAAAAAATGTGTTTTTGTCGGTGGACAGCCGCGTCACTCGCAGGAATCCCTTCTACAAGGCGTGGAAGGCAAAGAGTTTCACAGACGGAGATATTACGCTTCATTTCCTTATCTTTGATATTCTCTATTCTCCGGAAATAAAGAAAACGCTCACAGAGCTTATTGAGAAAATCGATGAACGCATTTCTTCATGCGTAACTTTCGATGCGTCTACGATCCGAAAAAAGCTGAAGGAATATGTCGCGGAAGGTATTATTCAAACTAAAAAAGAGGGCCGAAAAGTCCTGTATGGCAGATGCCCGGACACGGATATCTCCGCTCTGGATGATGTGATTGACTTTTTCAGTGAAGTTGCTCCTTGCGGTGTTATGGGTTCTTTCCTTCAGGATAAGCAGCCGGAGCACGATGAGTTTTTCTCTTTTAAGCATCATTATATAACGTCGGCTATGGATAGCGATGTGATGGCGACTCTCTTTGCGGCAATTCAGGAAAAGCGTTACATTACTGTCGATAATTTGGGCAAGCGCTCGGACAAAGTGAGAAGGATTCGTTTGGTTCCTCTTAAGATATACATAAGCGCCCAAAATGGCCGTCAAAACCTAATTGCGTTTCATGAGAAGGCAAATCGTCTTACTCGTACCGGCTGGATTATATGTCCGATATAAGGATAGAGGACCCCTGTGAAAATTTCGACGCCTTGAGGGATGCGCTCTGCAAGGTGGAAGGCTATATGTGGGGTGTGAACTGCAGGTGGAACGTCAAACATGTGGAGCATGTAGAATTTGAGATAAAAATCGAAGACAATGAGCAATTTATCGTTCACAGATTAGAGCGCGAAAAAAGATGTGGTCGTGTCGAAAAAATTGATGAAAACCGCTATTGGTACATAGCAGATGTGTTTGACACTACAGAAATGCTTCCGTGGATCAGAACATTCATATCCCGAATCACGCGGATACGCTTCTCTAACCGCACGGCTGAAAACAAGTTCAAAGCGGATATTCAGGAAATGTATCGGATGTACGGCATTGATGGAGGTGACGATCATGATATTCAATGAATTGTACTCCGTCTATTACAATTCGGTGGCGAAGATCATCGAAGCGGCCTTCAATCCGGAGGCGACCGAGAAGGATCTTCAGCAATGTGTTGTTGAAGAGGCTTTCTCCGAAAGCGTGTTGACCATTTTACCGGCACTTAAATCAGGGAAATGGCCACTGTTGAATGAAGATCTGTCTCCTGCTCTGCAGCACAAACCGGCAATGCCGCTGACCATTCTTGAGAAACGATGGCTTAAAGCAATAGCTGAGGATCCCAGAGTGAAATTGTTTGATATCGAGTTCCCTTGCGCTGGACGATGTACCGCCCCTTTTCACTCACGAGGATTACAAAATTTATGACAGTACGCGGATGGCGATCCCTTTGAGGACGAGACGTATATCAAGCACTTCAGACTGCTTCTTTCCGCTATGAAGAATAACCGCCCTGTCAAAATTACAATGACGAACCGGTATGGAAAAGAAGTGAGAGTTCGTTTCTATCCGAAAGGATTTGAATACTCTGTTAAGGATGACAAGATCCGCGTGATTGCTACAGGATGCAAATTTAAGCAGTTCAATCTGGGGAGAGTGGTAAGCTGCGACTTCTACAATGGCCGTGGCCCATGGAGAGAGGCGCCGCAGGTTGAAAGCTGTAAGGATCTGACCTTGCTGATAATAGATGAGCGTAATGCGTTGGAGAGGGCAATGCTTCACTTTGCCCATTTTGAAAAGCAAGCCGAACGCCTGGGGGATGATAAGTATATACTACGATTGAAGTATTACGGGAACGATGAAACGGAAATTGTTATTCGAGTGCTTTCCTTTGGACCTTATGTTAAGGTTTTAGAGCCGCAAAGTTTCGCGAACTTAATAAAAGAGCGGCTGATTTCTCAAAAAAGCTGTGAACTTAAATGAGTTCGCAGCTTTTTTTCCGTGAATGATATAAATTCAAAGCTTATAATATGGTTGTAAGATGCAGATGACAAGAAACTGTTTCTTGTAAAAGGCACCAACAGCGAATGTGAATAGCTAAGTGGATATAGCAGGTGACGCATAATCACCTTTCGTGGGTCCGAATCCCGCTTCAAATGGTGCCTTGGCTTTATAAAAGACGCGTACAGCGATTTCATATCTTATTTCTGAACATTGGCCGGATCAACCGGCACTTGCTTTCACAGCAAGCGTGAGCAAGGTGAAAGGCTTTGCATGTCAAAGAGAAGGCGTCTTGTAATAAAGGCATTTGCAGCATGAAATAGTATGAATGCCGGAAGCTTGGTTCCTGCCGCAAGCCGGGATCGGCCAAGTACCGCCAAATGGATTTTATGGGTTTGATTCCGGTGATGCCTTGTAATAAAATAGCGGAAAGGAGCAGTACGATGTTTGAGATCAAGGGAAAAGTAAATGCCGCAATATGCTATGCGACGGTGGTAGAGGAAGAAGCCATTGAGCAGATTCGAAGGATGTGCGACTACGACTTCACCATGGACTCCAAGATCAGGATCATGCCGGATGTCCATGCCGGAAAGGGCTGCACGATCGGTACTACGATGACGATTGCTGACAAGGCTGTTCCTAATATCGTAGGCGTCGATATCGGATGCGGTATGTATACGGTGGAGCTTGGTAAAATCAATATTGATTTTGAGCGGGTTGATGAGGCTGCTCATTATATTCCCAGCGGCAGAGATGTATGGGAGGGCCATATTATGGAGCGATTTGATCTCACCGTCCTCCGCTGTTATAGAAATCTGAAGCAAATCAAGCGCCTGGAAAAGAGTCTGGGTACACTGGGCGGCGGCAATCACTTTATTGAAATCGATGCCGCCTCTGATGGCACCAAGTACTTGGTTATTCATTCTGGAAGCCGTAATTTAGGAAAGCAGGTCGCAGAGTATTATCAGAATTTGGCTATTGATCTGAATGCCGGAAAGGCAGACTACTTTGAAAAGAGAGATGAACTGATTCGTACCTATAAAGAACAAGGCCGTCGCGGAGAGATTCAGGCTGCACTCAAGGCTATGGAAAAGGCTTGGCAGGCAAAGGAATCTACGCTTCCTGCGGATCTTTGCTATCTTTACGGCACCTATCTTATGGACTACCTCCACGATGTAGAAATCTGCCAGCAATTTGCAAAGCGTAGTCGCGAAAGAATGGCGGAAATCATTCTTGAACGCACCGGGATGGTGGCACTGTCTGCATTTCATACCATCCACAATTATATCAATACAGAGGAAATGATCCTTCGTAAGGGGGCCATTGCTGCCCATAAGGATGAACTGGTCTTGATTCCTATCAATATGAGAGACGGAAGTGTTTTGGTAAGGGGTAAAGGCAACCCTGCGTGGAACTTTTCTGCACCTCATGGTGCTGGTCGAATAATGTCGAGAGCAAAAGCAAGAGAAACGCTTGACATGGAGGCATACAAAAAGATTATGAAAGGCATTTATACCACTTCCGTAAATGAGGCTACAATCGACGAAGCGCCTATGGCATATAAGTCTCTGGCGGATATCGTCGATGTCATCCGGGAATCCGTGGATATAATTGAGGTACTAAAACCTATTTATAATTTCAAGGCGTCGGACTAAAAGAGTCGGTTGCGCCGTTACGAATGGAGGAAAGAAAATGTTAAATTGTCTGAAAGAAGAGTCCAACACGGCTTTTACTGAAAACGGCGCAGCAACTTATGAAAGCACCACTTCTAACTGCCTGGATCTGTTTGCCACCATCGGTGCGATCCGCAGAGAGTCCAGCCGGGAAATTATTGATCGTTTTATCAAGGCTTTTGTTGAAGACGGCGATATTGCAATGAAGATCCTGTTCTTTTGCCGTGATGTGCGCGGTGGCTTGGGCGAACGTCGGGTATTCCGCGTCATTGTGAATTGGTTGGCGGATCACGAGCCGGCGTCTCTGCGCAAAAACATCGCACTGATTGCTGAGTACGGCCGTTACGATGATCTGATAGCCTTGATGGTTACTGCCTGTGAGAAGGATGCCATGAAGATCATTAAAGGCCAGTTGAAGAAGGATATGGAGGCAGACGCAGAGGTGTCCTTGCTTGCCAAATGGCTGCCCTCTGTGAATGCATCTAATAAGGAAACTGTGCGCATGGGTAAGCGTATTGCTCGTTGCCTGGGGATGACCGATTCCCAGTATCGTAAGGTTCTTGTTGGACTGCGCAAAAAAATCCGTATCATTGAAAACAACCTGCGTGAAAAGGACTATTCCTTCGACTACGCTAAGCAGCCGTCGAAGGCGATGTTTAAATATCGCAAGGCATTTGCGCGAAATGACGGTGAGCGTTATCAGCAGTTCCTGGAGCAGGTACAGAATGGCACTGCGGCTATGCACACTGGCACACTGATGCCGTATGATATTATCGCGCCTTGTTTTAAGGGCTGGTCTGCGAGACACAGGCTGACTGGAACTGAGCGCAGATCAATGGATGTGACCTGGAATGCCCTTGAGGATTACGGCACGGATGAGAATGCGATTGTCGTCGTTGACGGCTCCGGCTCTATGTATGGCGGCGGTCAGCCTATGTCGATGGCAGTAGCTTTGTCTCTTGGCATCTACTTTGCAGAACGTAATACCGGCGCGTTCCACAATCACTTTATCACTTTCTCTGAAAGACCACGGTTGGTTGAGATTAAAGGAAGTGATATTGCGGAGAAAGTCCGGTATTGCGCTGAGTACAACGAGGTCGCAAACACAAATCTTCAGGCTGTGTTTGAACTGATTTTAAGAGCCGCGGTCAAGAATTCCGTTTTGCAAGCGGATATGCCTAAGAAAATCTATATTGTATCGGATATGGAGTTCGATGCCTGTATCTTTAATGCGGATGTTACCAACTTTGCATACGTGCAAAAGTTGTTCAAGGACAGCGGATACCAGTTGCCGGATGTGGTGTTCTGGAATGTTGCCAGCAGGAATAAGCAACAGCCTGTCACAAAAAATGAGATGGGCGTCGCACTGGTTTCCGGCTGTACTCCGAGGCTTTTCTCCATGGTAGCCGGCGGTGTGGTTTCTCCCTACGCCGTTATGATGGAGATTATCGAGTCGGAGCGCTACGCTTTGATCTCAGCTTAATTCATACGTTTTAAGAGGTGCCGCCCTTGGGCGTCACCTCTTTGCCGTTCTTGCCTATTCTAATGCAATTTTCGAAAATCTGTGTATAATAATTTGGATTCAGATCCGGTAAAAGTTCGCAGATGAATTGAGCTTGAAAATGTGAGGCGCTATTTTGTTTTTTAAGAAAATAGCGTAGTAAGTTTATCGGTGGATATCTATATTCAAACGTGTGATGGCGGCGTATGTTGGATATTATGAAGGATGGCGTTGCCGGAGTGTAATCAGCAAGCGTCCGATTCGGCCGTTGCCGTCAGAAACTGTAATGGTAAAATTACAGCAGGGATATATACAGGTGAAAGGAGGCATTTTCCTCGGCAGATTGACTATCCGATGAGAATATGATATAATAATAAACATCTATTTTAGGATTTCAGTACAGATGTGCGTATAAACGTTCAGGATTTAGGCGTTTATGCCTGAAAATTCTTGTTTTGCGGGCTTTGGAGCGCAGATGGCCGCAGGAAGGGGAGAACGATGGAGCATAAGCAGGAAAATACCGGTGCGGACAAGCTGGCGCCGGCCGGAGAACCGGGGGCGAAGGCTTTTCGCTGGCTAGATAATTTTTGGTATCACCATAAATGGAAAGTGATTATTATCAGTTTTATAGTGTTTACTTTAACTGTATGTATTGTGCAGTATGCTTCCAATGAGGATGCGGACATGTACATACTGTATGCCGGCCCGTATAAATTTGGACAGACGGATGCGCGCGCATTTGAGGCTGCGTTTTCTTCTGTGATCGAGGATCGGAGCGGCGACGGCCTTGCGCGCGCCGAATTAATTGACATTTATATCCTATCCGACGAGCAGATCGCAGGCGAAATCGCCAGGGCGGAAGCGGCGGGGGAATCCGTGACGGTCAACTATGAATTTTTTGCCAATAACCGGACGATTTTTGATCAGCAGATCCTCGCGGGAGATGCGGTCATTTGTTTGATGGATCCTTGGCTGTATGCCGACGTGAAATCTGCGGGCGGTTTTTTGCCGCTGGAAGAGGCGCTTGGCTTTACGCCGGAGAATGCTTGTGATGAGTATAGTATTCGCTTGGCGGATACGGCGTTCGGGCAATATTTTTCCGTACTTGCCGGTATGGAACCGGAAACGCTGCTCTGCGTGCGGCGGATGAGCACATTTTCATTTTTGAAGGGACAGAAGCGCACGGAGGAATATCATGCTTATTGTTTGGAGGCATTTCAAAATATCTTTGCCTTCGAAGGTGCCGGATCCTGAAAAATCGTGCTTGACTGTGGCGGATAGTCCATGAACCACCAGCGGCAGCGGAATAATTTTCCCTTTGATCGTTATTTTGAATCGGAGTTGACTGGACATATTTTGTAAAAAACAAAAGGCTGCCCGCAGGCAGCCTTGTTTTTATCTCAACGAGCGATGAATAGAGGTGATTCGCTCAGGTTAGCATCCGCAGCCGTTGCCGCAGCAGAAGAGAATCAGCAGGGCAATGATGATGATCCAAATGCAGTTGTTGTCGAAGAGATTGCAGAAGCAGTTGTTATTCATATTGTTGTCTCCTTTCAGGGGGAACGGTGCCCCCTGCTATCATAGTATGAGAGCACAAAAGATTTGTTACAGACAGAAGAAATGAAATTTTTGTTTTTCATAATGCCATTTTTGAAAAAATCTGTTGAAATACAATAATATTATGCGGAAATGAAATTGTACGCTTGAAATCATGCATGAGGTATGCTATACTATATCTTAACGTTAGAAGAATTGGGGAACGCAGCATGACTTCACAGATTTATATGATAATTTCGATGATCGTTTATATGGCGCTTGTGCTTGGCATTGGAATCTGGTGCTCGAAGAGAAACAAAACGACGGATGATTTTTATCTTGGCGGCCGCAGGCTTGGTCCGCTGGTTACGGCGATGAGCGCGGAGGCTTCCGACATGTCGAGTTGGCTGCTGATGGGATTACCTGGCGTTGCATATCTGACCGGCAGTGCTGAAGCATTTTGGACTGCGGCCGGGCTTGCGATCGGTACATATGTAAACTGGCTCATTGTCGCTAAACGGATCCGGCTGTATACGTATAAGACCCGTTCGGCTACGATTCCCGAATTTTTCGCCAATCGTTTTCGCGACAAAAGCGGTGCGATCATGGTGGTCGCGGCGTTGGTGATTATTATTTTTTTCGTGCCCTATACGGCTTCTGGTTTTTCGGCCTGCGGAAAATTGTTCAGCAGTTTGTTCGGTTTTGATTATTTTTGGTCCATGATCATTAGCGCGGCGGTGATTGTTGCTTATACGACGATCGGCGGTTTCCTTGCGGCGAGTACGACCGATTTTTGTACAGAGCATTATTATGACGGTCGCGCTGATTACGGTGCTCGGTTTTGGCACAGGTGTGGCCGGCGGTTTTGGCGCGGTGATGGAGAATGCCCGGAGTATGGGGGATTATCTTAGTCTGACATCTACGTTTAATGTGGCTACAAGAGAGAGCGGGGCGTTTGGCCCGTTCGCGATTGTTTCCACGCTGGCGTGGGGCTTGGGTTATTTTGGTATGCCGCATATTTTGCTTCGGTTTATGGCAATTGAGGATGCGAAGAAGCTGAAACTGTCCCGGCGTATTGCGTCCATCTGGGTTGTGATTTCGATGGGCGTTGCGATTTTAATCGGGGTTATCGGTTATGGAATGACGTCGGCGGGCGCAGTTGAGCTTTTGGAGACTTCCGGAACGGCGGAGACGATCATTGTAAAAATTGCGGGATTGCTCGCTGAAAATGGCGCGTTTGCCGCGTTGGTTGCAGGGGTGATTCTTGCGGGGATCCTTGCAGCCACGATGTCGACGGCGGATTCGCAGCTTCTTGCAGCTGCGTCCAGCGTATCGCAGAATATCATTGCTCCCTTTGCTAAAAAGGAGTTTTCCACCAAGACCAATATGCTGATTGCACGGATTACGGTCATTGCAATTTCGGCTGTGGCAATTGTGCTCGCCAGCGACCCGAACGCTTCTGTTTTTCGCGTCGTTTCTTTTGCATGGGCGGGTTTTGGCGCAGCGTTCGGTCCGGTCGTCTTGTTTTCGCTGTTCTGGAAGCGCACGACGCTTGCAGGCGCGTTGTCCGGTATGATTACAGGCGGCGCGATGGTATTTATTTGGAAATATGGAATCGCTAAGCTTGGCGGCGTATTTGCCATATATGAACTGCTGCCCGCCTTTCTCGCCGCTTGTCTTGTGATCGTTTTGGTCAGTCTGCTGACGAAAGCGCCTATAAAAGAAATTACCGATGAATTTGATGAAGTCAAAACGATGCAGGCGTAACGTAAAGACTTGCCTTGTATTTGAACCGCGATAATTCTTTAAAATCTTGACGCAAAAACGAAACGATTCAGTACAGTTATAAGTAAGATAAAAAACGCAAGCAGAGCGGCACATGTGCCGCTCTGCTTGCGTTTTACTGCTTTGAAATATTTACGTTTACGGGCGCGCTGACCGCATTGATCAGTCTTTTGAAAAGCGTATACCGTCTTTTGTGCTCATGGAAGCGATCCGCGCCAGCGATTCGACGCGCACACCCATAGAACGGATCAGCCTGCCTCCTTCTTGATAGGCTTTTTCGATCACGATTCCGGCGCCGGTCACTTCTGCGCCGGCGTCGCGGATCAGAGAAATCAATCCTTTCAGCGCGCTGCCCTTAGCCAGAAAGTCGTCAATAATCAGCACTTTATCGTTTGCAGATAAAAATTCTTTGGAAACAACGATATCATAGGTTTTCTTGTGCGTAAAGGATTCGACTTTTGCCGTGTATACGTCGGCGTAAATGTTGTTTGTTTTCGTCTTTTTTGCAAAGACGACGGGAACGCCGAAATATTGCGCGGTGAGGCAAGCGATCCCAATGCCGGAAGCTTCTATCGTCAGAATTTTGGTAATTTCCGTATTTTCAAACCGCCGTTTAAATTCTTGCCCGAGTTCGCACATGAACTGCACGTCGATCTGATGATTGACAAAGCTGTCTACTTTCAGGACGTTGCCTTCACCGACTTTTCCGTCTTTTAAAATTCTGTCTTCCAATAACTTCATAGATGCGCCTTTCGTTTATGTATATTTGCTTTTATTCTTCATAAAATGCGGCACCGACCAATCCGCCGGTAAATTCAGGATTTTCGTAATAGATGAAATCGTTCATGAGCGGCTCGAGATGAATGGTCAGTTCTTTTACGCCGGAAAGCGGGACAGAGAAATCTTTTGCAGTGTCGGCGCGCGTGAGTTCTGTACTGAAAACCTGTACGCCGTCGCAGTAGATATAGAATCGCAGCGCGTACGTGTTGGACGTGTCGCTTGGCAGTCCCTTAAAGAAAAGCGTACCTTCAAAGCTTTTTGAACGGATAGTTTTCGACGGCAAACGCGTCTGAAAAAAATTGCCGTATAGAATGTTGCCGGTATAGTCCTTGTTTCGCATGGTCAGCGTGCCTGTATAATTTTTCCTGTAATAAGCTGTGATCGGAATAGAGAGGATATTTTCAGAAACCGGTATGTAGCTGTAGGCATCCGAAAGCGGGACGCTCTTGCGCTGGGGTTCTATGTAATAGGTTGCGTAAACGTCAAGATCCTCCGTGACCTCGCTGAATAGAATGCTCCAGCCGTTAAAGGCGTATCCAGCGCGGTCGCCGACCTCGGGCGGCGTTGCGTCCTCGCCGTAATGTACTTGTTCTGTTTTCAGTAAAGTTCCGTCAATATCGTAAAATTTACAGTCAGGATTTCTTTTTTGATAGATCGCGCGGACGATCATACTTTTTTGTACGTTTGTATAATCCTTGTCCCAGCCCCGAAAGAGCAGGTCGCCTTTGGCGTTGTCCACGGCGGGTGGGGAAGCGCTGCCGCCTTGTACGACCGTTTGAACGGAGAGCGCCGTATATCCGTCGCTGTCTACAAATTTTACGGTGAAATATTCTTTGGGTTCTTCTGTGACCGGCGGCGTGCGTGTTTCTTCGGGAGACGTCGCAGTGGCCAATACCTCAGTCGGCGCCGTTTCAGAAGATGAGGCGGTTTCCGGCAGTTCAATTTTCGATCGTTCGGTTTCTGCAATTTCAATAACGGCGGCCGTGCGGTCGGTATCTGCTGTGACAATGGGATCGAACGCAACGGGCTCGCTGCCGCAGCTTGCAAACAGCAGGCTAAGACATGCTGCCGCAATAAAAACCATCGTTTCAATCGCACACCTCCTGACGTGTTCCGGATTCTGCCGAATACTCGGAGCTTTGCCCTTATTTTAGCATAGTGCGCGCATTTATACAATAGAAAAATTTAACATGGTTCGCCGGCAGCGGTCAATTTTATGATTTTTTCCACATCATCCGGCTGTACACGCGCGCCGCAGGCTGCGCGGTTGCGCTTGACGGCACCGCATTTCCGGCATTTATGAAAAAGTACATATTCCCGTTTTGAATCCGGCTTTGCAAAAACAGCGTCCATAATGCCGCCGCAAGGATTTTGACGGTCGCCCGGCATATTGTCTACATGGAGCGAACATAAGCAAAAAGGGCAATGATTTCGAGACGATATGCCGAGCGGAAGTACATGCTCGCCGCAATTCTTACAAATAAATCCGCTGTCGTTTTTTGTAAAACGCTTGATTTCCATAAAAACTCCTACATGAATCGAAAATATTATGGGCACACTGATATTGACTCTAAAAGGAGGATATTAAAGTGAAGTCATACAGTATGAAAAAATATATTGTACTTTGCGCAGTTTTGGTTGCTTTGTGTGCGGCGGCGTTTTCCGCTTCAGCGGCCGGGGATATGAACCAGAACGGCGTTGTTTCGGACGGATCGGTTTCATTTGGCGACGTGCGCGACGGCATTGTCAGCGATGTCAGCGATGGGCTGAACAATATTCGCAACGGGATCGATGATGGAATCGACGATCTTGGCGGCAATTCCCGCTTTGGCGCAAACCGCTCGGGTGATGTTTCGGACGATGGGCTTGCCGGTATGGATGATGCAAACGGTTCTGATGCCGTTGGTTCGGGGACGGATGAATCCCGCACAGATAATTCGGGTACGGCGGATTCTTCCAACACTTCCGCAGACAGTACAAACGGCAGCACCGGCACAGATGAAGAGAGCGGCGGCATGACTGCCGGTATTATTATTGCCGTGCTCGTAGTGATCGCTGTGGTGATCGTCATTTTTTTGCTGGTACCGAAGAAGAAAAGCTGAATGAAAAAACGCTGTGCGGTTTTCAAATTCAGAAAAGTATTTATGGATGAATGTTTGATAAAAAGACGGCTTTGCCGTCTTTTTATCTTAAAAAGGCCCTGTGAACGTTTTGACCGCCGAAAAGTTTGCATTCCCAAAAGGTGCAACTTCACTGTGCGGTTTTTATCAGACGGCGTCATTGTACAGAAGGTTCCAAACACAGTTTGAGAGCAGCGGCTGAAGAAAGAACATCGATAGGCATACGCAGAAAAAAGTGAGAAAGAGTTCGATCAGATCGGCTTTTTTTGTTTGTTGTCCGGCGCGTGTTCGAAAGCGCCGGGCAATAAGGCGCCATAGGGCGAATCCGAGCACCGCACCTGCCGTATTGGCGGTTAAGTCGTCGATATCGGTCGTCCGAAAGGTGAGCAACTGCCCGAGTTCTATCCAGAGCGAGAGACAAAAACCAAAGAGCGCTGTACGCTGTACTTTACGAAAATAGGGCCACACCATGGGAAGCAGAAGTCCGGCCGGCAAAAATAAGAGGATGTTGAGCGCATATTGGAGCGGATTGTTTAAAAGCGCTGCAAACGGAATGCAATTTATGCTCGGATCCGGAATTTTCATCCAGATGCGAAAGTCGGGCGTGCCGGTCACGGAAAAAACGGCGGCAAGATAGGCGGCGAATATGAAAACGAAAAGACGATGCCATCCCGTCTGTTCCTTGCGGCGCCAAAGCTGCCAGAGCAGGAGAAAAGGAAAAAATACAATAACTCCGCAAGCGGTTTCAAGCGATATGGAAAAAATTTGGAACGGCATGGGATGCTCCTTTCGAAAGCGGCTTTCAAGTTGCCTTGTTCTTACAAATTATAGAGAAAAAGGAATTAAAAAACAATACGCAAAAGCTTTAAGAAAGGTTAACATATGCGCCGGTACAGGAAAATCTTATTTTCCGACGCAGAACCGGCTGAAAATTTCGGATACGACCGCTTCGCTCACGCCGCGGCCGTCGATTTCTCCCAGCAGCGCCGCGGCTCGTTCGAGATCGCTGGCGGCAAGATCGGTCCCATATCCGCGCCGGCAGGCTTCAACCGCATCTCGAATCCGCTCAGCCGCGCCGGACAGCGCGGAAAATTGGCGCGCGCCTGTGACAATCGCGCCGTCATCTGCGTAAATCGCGCCGCCGAGAAACAGATCCTCGACGGTCTGTTGGAGTTCCTCAAATCCATCTCCGGTTTTGGCGCTGACGCGCAGTACGTGAGAAAAGCCGACCGCCGCTTCATTAGGAAACGGCGCTTCCCCAAGGTCGGATTTATTCAGCAGGGCGATTTTGGGTGCCGGATACGTTTGGATGAGTGCCAACAGTTGCTTGTCTTCATCATCCAGCGGCTTGGAACCGTCAAAAATACAGAGGATCAATCCGGCGCCGGACAACCGCGCGCGCGCGCGGGAGATTCCGATTTGTTCGACGGGGTCTTTCGTTTCACGGAGGCCGGCGGTGTCGCAGAGACGAAGCAGCACGCGGCCGATTGGAATTTCACGTTCCAACACATCCCGGGTCGTGCCGGCGACTTCGGTTACGATCGCGGCGTCGTCGCCTGCGATTCGATTGTAAACAGAACTCTTGCCTCGATTGGGCGCGCCGCAGATTACGGCGCTGATTCCCTCGAAAATTGCGCTGCCCGCTTTGTATGTGCGCAGCAGCGCGTTTAGATCAGCCTCTGCCTGCATCGCGCGGTCGATAAATTCTTTGTCGTTTATCTCGGATAAATCTTCGTCTGGGTAGTCGATTTTTGCGTAGACATCGGCGATCAGGGCCGTAAGCTTCTGCGCGGCGGCTTCGATTTTTTCGGTCAGCGCGCCTTGACGCTGTTTCCCGGCGATCTGCAGCTGCGCGTCGCTTTTCGCACCGAGAATGGCGGCGATCGCTTCTGCACGCGTTAAAGAAAGCTTTCCGTTGACAAAAGCGCGGCGGGTAAATTCGCCGGGGGCGGCGCCGGCGGCACCGGCGGAGAGAACCGTTTCGAGAACCCGGCGCGTGACAAGCGTTCCGCCGTGACAGGTAATTTCCGCCATGTCTTCGCCCGTATAGGATGCCGGCGCGCGAAAGAGCGTTAGCATGCCGTCGTCGATGATTTCTCCGCCGGACAGAATATTTCCCCAATATACGCGCCGGGTCTCGAGCGCCGTCACCGGTTTGCCGCATTTCGGCAAAAAGCAGCGGCCGGCAATGGCCGCTGCTTCTTCTCCCGATATTCTAATCAGCGCCACGCCGCCTTTCCCGGGCGGCGTGGAGACGGCGGCGATGGTCGACGTGTAGTCGTTTGCCATAATTCCTCCGCTATTCGTTTTCAGATGCTTGTCCGTCTTGTGCAGGCTCCGGAGCGGCTGCCGCGTCATGACTGCGCTTGGGCGCGGTTCCGCGTCCGCGGCGCTGTGCGTCGCTTCGCCTTCTGTCTGTGCGGACGGGCAGTTTTCCCATCCCTTGGTCAGTGGGGAAAAGCACAACTTTGCGGTTGCTGTCCGAGCCGATGGAACTGGTGGAAACGCCTTCGATTTCTTGAACCTCGGCGTGAATGATCCGGCGTTCATAAGGATTCATAGGCTCAAGCACGACGCTCCGCCCATATTTTTGAACTTTTGCAGCCATCCGGCGCGCCAGCGCGCGCAGCGTTTCTTCGCGCTTTTGACGGTAGTTTTCCACATCGACCGCAATGCGCTCATGGTCGCCTTTGCCCCTCTGCGCGGTTTGCGGCGAGATTGGCAAGATATTGCAGCGCGTCCAGTGTTTCTCCGTGATGGCCGATGAGCATGCCTGCATCTGCGCCGGTAATGCTGATGCGCGCGCCGCTTCCCTCGTCGGATACAAGCTCGGCTTTAACCTGAATTTCCAAGTTTTGAATCAGCGTTTCCACAAAGCGCACAGCGGCGGCGGTCTCTGTTTCGGTTATCGGTGATTTTGGCCGTTTGGGTTTCATGTCGGCCGTCTTTTCCGCCGGTTCGGCGGCGCGGGATTTGCTCTTGTCTGCGGATCCGCGTTCCGGTCTTGACGGGCGTTCTGTTTTCATCGGTCTTTGCGCGGGCTGCTCGCGAAGCAATTCTTTGCTGGAATCTTCAGATGCACTTTTTTCAAAAGCCTTTGACTTGCTCTGTTCTGAAACGGGTGCAGATTCTGTTTGCCCGTCGTTGATATAGGCTGCGACTTTTGCAGGCGCGGCGCCGATGCCGAACAGACCGCCTTTTTTCCCGACGCTGAGCACTTTATAATCTATACCGTCAAGGTCGGTCACAGAAAGCTTTTGTTTCAGCGCTTCCACCGCTTCGTTGACGGTTTTTCCTGTAGCTGTGATTTCCTTAATCATGTTTTTGTTTCAAGCTGCGGCTTGCCTTTCTCAATCATTCTTTTTTTTTCCTTTTTGTCATTTTCGTCCTTGAGCGGAATTTTTTCTCCGTTCAGAAGCGGCTGAGACGCGCCTTTCGACTTTTTGTTTTCAAGTTCAGGCAGCGTTTCGTAATCCTCGTCGTCGATATGATGCAGCGAGCGTACGCGGGGCAGATCGGCTTTTTTGGTATTGTAGCCTTTGGCTTTCATCTCTTTTTCCGCTTGTTTGATGTCTTCCTCGGTAAATCTTGGCACCGGCATGGTTTTTGCTAAAATCACCGTCTGCGCAAAGGAAAATACATTTTGATAAATCCAGTACAAACCGATTGCGCCCTGAAGAATAAAGCAGAAATAAAGCGACATGAGCGGCATAGCGAAGTCCATGATCTTCATGGACATATTATTTTGCGCGGCTTCCGTTGCCGGCGACTGATAGGTGAATTTTCGCGTCAGCTTCATCGTGACGAATTGTAAAGCGAAGCAGACAATCGGGATAATCATCGTTACAGACGGAAACGTCTTGGACGGAACGGCGGTCAGATCCATGCCGAACAGGCTGAAATTCGGAATGTTGACGATCTCAGGAACCTGTGCGAGCAGGGAAGCGTAGGCCGTAGGATTGCTCTGCGCAAGGCCATTGATTGCGCTGATTGCGCCGATTTGCTCGCCCTGCATGGTAATATCGGGGAGCGCGGCTTTGATGGCTTCCAATCCTTCCGTGCCGATTCCGCAGATATAGGTCAGCGGGTTTCGGATGATTTGATAGAGCGCGACGATAACGATCATTTGAATAATCAAAGGCAGACAGCCGCCAAGCGGGCTGACGTTTTCCTTTTGCTGCAGTTCCATGAGTTCCTGCTGCATTTTTTGCTGGGTCGCTTTGTCGGTTCGCCCGGCGTATTTTTTTCGGATGACTTCTTCTTTTGGACGGAGCGCGGCCATTTTGATCTGGTTTTTCTGCTGCTTGATGCCGAGCGGCAAAAATACCAGCTTGATAACCAGCGCAAAAAGCAGCAGTGTGAGGGCATAGCTGCCGGTGAAACTGTCAAAAAAACGAATCACATACGAAAAAGGTATGTTGATGATATCAAAAAGTGAATTCATTGGTTATCCTGTTCCTTTGGGAACGTCCTTTCTTCAGCTTTCATCGCTGTGTTGTTTTGCGCGGCGAAAACCCTTTTCGGGCACCGGATCATAACCGCCTTTGCAAAAGGGATTGCATCGGAGCAAGCGTCCGGTGGTCAGAATCAAACCGCAGAAAAAGCCACGTTTGGTAAACGCCTCGAGGGCGTAGGCGGAACAGGTTGGCGTAAACCTGCAACAACTCGGTTTCAGCGGTGAAATATAGCGGCGATACAACTGTATCAGCCAAATAAAAAGATGCTTCATAACAGATTCAGCTTGCGGAATGCGTACCGAAGATCGCGTTCAACGTCCTGCGTTTTTTTGCCGCGGATCGCTTCGCGCGCGGCAATGACGATCAGATGTCCGGTCTTCAAACCGAACGTTTCGTCGAGGTGCCGGTAAGCATGCCGGATGATGCGCTTTGCACGGCTGCGCTCGACGGCGCCGCCGATTTTTTTTTCCAACGGTCAGTCCAATGCGGTTGATATAATTCTTTTCCGGATTTGCACGCATCAAAACGTGCTTTTTATAATCGGGCAGGACATAAACCGCAACGGTTGCGGCGACCGCTTTCTTGCCTTTTTTATACGCTTTTGAATACAGGTGATTTTCGCAGATTGCGCGGTATTTCACGGGCATACCTCTTCCGTTGTTTTGTGATGCGCGGCGCGCATCCGAAAATGGCTGAAACCAAAAACCCCGATAACCGCACAAAGAGTTATCGGAGATTTGAGACTCCCGTGGGAGTAGGTGATTCGGTTGACAAAATCAATAGGTGAGTCTTGCTCTGCCTTTGGCGCGGCGTCTCTTCAAAACCTTTCTGCCGTCGGCAGTCTTCATTCTTTTCATAAAGCCGTGCTCTTTTTTTCTTTGGCGTTTTTTAGGCTGATATGTTCTAAGCATTCCGGTGTGCACCTCCTTATATGGATTCGGAAGCGTATACTTCGCGTGTATTCATAAAAAGACATTCTATATTATATAAAACCATGGTGGGCTTGTCAAGTCTTTTTTGCAAGAAATTGGCATAAGCCATTGGAAATTCCTCGGTTTAGCAGAAAGAGACGCCGTCCGTGCGTCTGAAAACACGGCGCACGGACGCCTTGATAAGTAAATATTGAACCAGCGTCTCAAAAACCGCTTTGTCGGCTGGTTTGCCTTATTCGGGCGCGGCGGACAAAACGCGGGCGAAAGCCCCTTTTACCAGGCCGAAAAGCCGATTGTGTTTTGAATGGCAGTTAGCTGAGCATATTCGAGAGAATGGAGGCGGCGGCTGCCAGCGCTTCTTCTACTTTCCGGATTTCCACGCCGCCGGCCATAGCGCTGTCGGGACGTCCGCCGCCGCGTCCGCCGGTGATGGCTGCGACCGCGCCTACCAGCTTGCCTGCGTTTGCGCCCATCGCAACCGCGTCTTTCCCGGCGCAGGCGGCAAAGTTCAACTTGCCGTTTTCGACGGCGGCGATGATCGCGACGGCTTTCGGATGGTTTTCCTTGATTTTATCGCAGACGGCGCGCGCGCTTTGCGCGCTGCCTTCGATCTTCGCGGCGGTCAGTTCTACGCCGTGAACGATCATCGTGTTTTGCGCAAGGTTGGATAAAGCGTTTTCCGAAAGCTTTTGGTTTGCGGTATCCAGTTCTTTTTTCAGATGCTTCAGTTCGTTTTGGAGCGCGGCCGCACGGTGGACAATTTCTCCGGGCCCGGCTGCTTTCAATTCGGCCGCGGCTGCTGCGGCGAGTTTTTCGCTGTCCGCGAGCAGTTTCAGTACGCCGAGGCCGGTTGTTCCCTCGATGCGGCGGATTCCGGCTGCGGCGGAGGATTCTGAGATAATTTTAAACAATCCGGCTTTGGCGGTATTGTCCACATGTGTGCCCGCGCAGAGTTCGGTGGAAAAGGCGCCCATTTTGACCATGCGCACTTCGGCGCCGTATTTTTCGCCGAACAGCGCCATAGCTCCGGCGCGTTTTGCGGTTTCCGGATCGGTCACAACGGTCGTGACCGGTTCTCCGAACAGAATATAACTGTTAACCGTTTGCTCGACCGCGAAGATCTCTTCGCGCGTCAGCGCGGCAAAGTGCGTGAAGTCAAAGCGAACGCGTTCGGCGTCCACCAAGGAACCGGCTTGCTCGACGTGCGTGCCGAGCACCTGGCGCAGTGCGGCGTGAAGCAGATGCGCCGCGCTGTGGTTGCGGCGGATCGCGGCTCGGCGTATGCTGTCGATTTCAGCAAAGACCGTTTCGCCTTTTGTCAGCGCGCCTTTTGCCATACGGCAGATGTGGATATACACGCCGTCAGATTTCTTTGTGTCGATCACGCTTGCGACCGCATTTTTTGTGCGGATGACGCCGGTGTCTCCGACCTGCCCGCCCGCTTCTCCGTAAAAGGTGGTTCGGTCAAGGATCAAGCTAAATTCGCCGTCGCTGACGGCGTCGAGCGAATTGTCTCCGTCGATGATGGCGAGGATTTTGGCGTCGCAGGTCTCCTGATCGTATCCCAAAAATTCGGTTTTCGGCAGGGAGGCAAGCAGCGTTTTGGAGGACTCGCTCCAGCCGCCGATGTTCGCGCGCGCGGCGCGGGCGCGCTCTCTTTGCGCACGCATTAGGTTTTCAAAGCTTTCCTCATCCAGATGCAGTCCTTTTTCTTCCGCGATTTCGCGGGTCAAGTCAACAGGAAAGCCGAACGTATCGTAAAGCTTGAACACATCTTCGCCGTCCAGCGTTTTTTTGCCGTTTGATGCAGCTTTTTTGATTAAGTTGGAGAGAATAGAGAGGCCGGCGTCGATCGTGGCGTCAAAGCGCTCTTCTTCCATGGCGATGACTTTTTTGATATAATCCCGCCGGCCGCCGAGTTCCGGATACGCGCCGATATTTTGTTCGATCACGACCTCACAGAGTTCGGAGAGGAACGCGTGCGTGATGCCAAGCAGCTTGGAATGCCGGGCTGCCCGGCGCAAAAGCCGTCGCAGGACGTAGCCGCGCCCCTCGTTGGCGGGTACGACGCCGTCGCAAATCATAAAAGTTGCGCTGCGTATATGATCGGTAATCACGCGGATAGAGATGTCCTTGCCTGCGTTTTCGCCGTATTTTACGCCGGCGATTTCACAGACGGTGTCAAGGATTTTGCGCACCGTGTCCACTTCAAACAGGTTGTCCACGTCCTGCATAACGCAGGCCAGACGCTCCAGTCCCATGCCGGTATCGATGTTTTTCTGCGCGAGTTCGGTATAGTTGCCGTTTCCGTCGTTGTTGAACTGGGAAAAGACGTTGTTCCAGATCTCCATAAAGCGGTCGCAGTCGCAGCCGGGCTTGCAGTTCGGGCTTCCGCAGCCGTATTTTTCACCGCGGTCGAAATAAATCTCGGAGCAAGGGCCGCATGGGCCGCTCCCGTGTTCCCAAAAATTGTCCTCTTTGCCGAGCCGTATGACTTTTTCGGCCGGTACACCTACTTTTTTCGTCCAGATTTCAAAGGCTTCTTCGTCGTTCTGATAAATCGAGGGGTAAAGAAGCTCGGACGGAATTTCAAGGCATTTCGTCAAGAATTCCCATGCCCACGGGATCGCTTCGTTCTTAAAATAGTCGCCGAAAGAAAAGTTGCCGAGCATTTCGAAGTACGTGCCGTGGCGTGCGGTATGCCCGACGCGCTCAAGGTCGGGTGTGCGGATGCATTTTTGACAGGTGGTGACGCGCCGGCGCGGTGGCTCCTCTTCGCCAGTGAAATATTTTTTCATCGGCGCCATGCCGGAATTGATCAGAAGCAGGGATTTGTCTCCCTGGGGCACGAGCGGAAAGCTCGGCAGGCGCAGATGCCCCTTTGACTCGAAAAACGAAAGATATTTTTCTCTTAGGTCGTTGAGCGACGTCCATTTCATGGCTCAGTATTTCCTTTACAAAAAATTCGAAATTTAATCCAAAATATTATAGCATTGCCTTTGGACAATGTCAACCGGCGCGTATGTTTTTCTCTTAAAAGTGTAATTTTGAAACAAAAAGCACCGGCTTTGCCGGTGCTCAAGACGGAGTTTACTGCTCTTCAAATTCGTTTTCGCTCGCGCCGTCGTCGCATTCAACCTCGATGGATTCATCCTCAGGCAGATCGTCGTCGTCCAGGAAATCTTCGCATTCGCAGTCGATGCAGGCAGGAACGTATTTCTGATACAGTTTATAGGCGAGAACCGCCAGTGCCGCGACGGCCGCAACAGCCGCAGAAATCATAAAGACGATTTTGCCGACGTTCGGCTTTTCGGGCTTCTTTCCGATATAAAGCATAGAATCACTCCTGTATTTGAATTTTTTGCGTTTGATATTCTTCTACATTTATAGTATACCACACTTTCCGGAAAATGCAACAGAAAAATCAAAGAATTTTTTGAATATTTTACGAGCGTGGAATGGTTGTTCTTGATTTTCATGAAAACACAATGTATAATTATAATTGTATAATTATATTTGCGATCTTCAAACGGAGGAAAATGACGTTGAAAAAAAGAATTCTGCTGATCGGCAGCGCTCGCGCCGACTTGGATCTGCGCGTGCCCGCCTTTGCGCCAGACGGCGGGGAACTGTACGGGGATTTTGATTACGGCATCACGCCGGGCGGTGCGCTCAGCCTTGCCGCCGTAACGCTGACCCGGCTCGGCGGTGAGGTGATTCTCTGCGGATGTGTTGGGGACGATCAATATGGGCGGGATCTGATTCAATTTTATACGGACCTTGGAATGGATACGCGCTTTATTCAATGCTGCAAAGGCGCCAAAACGCCGGTCTGCTTGACGGAAGACGCGTCAAACGGTTCCCGGCGCCGGTATGTTTCGAGCGCACTTTCGGGCGCGCTTGGCGCAGAGCAGGTGGAGGAGGCTTTTTACCAGCCTCCCGGATGCGGTCTATGTAAGTTTGGATGTGGCACAGCCGGCGGCTGTGTGCGCCGCCGCTCTTGCGCGGGAAAAACAATTGCCCGCATTTTTTGATGGGCAGTATATGGCGGAGGATTTTCCGCTTGCCGATCTCGGTGCGGTTGATCTGATCGCGCTTGGCGCGGACATGACCCAGCGGTATACCGGAATCGAGCCGCGGGATGCGCAGAGCAATCTGGAGGCGGCTGTGGCACTTGCAAAGATGCTCAAAGCCAAGACCTATCTGTTTAAATACGGCGTCGGCGGCGCTTTTTTGCTTATAAAGGCAATTTTTCGTATTATATCCCCTATGTGGAGGACGCCGACGCCCGGTACAACGAAATTTTTGTTCCGGCGATGATTTTGGAAAATCTCCGGTCGGAAAAAAGCGTGCGTGCCGCGCGCTACGCAAGCACCGTGATTGCGCTTGCGTCCCGAAACAAGAGGGAGCTTTTATTGCGTCGGTTCCCGGCGAAACTGAGGTGCTCCGCTATATCCTGGAGCATGAAGTCGAACTCTGAAGGCGAGGTGATACTTTGAAGCTGCATGTCAATTTTATGCGTTCGTCCAACGGAAAGCGGGACGTAGCCTATTATGTTTATGTTCCGGATGAGGGGCCTGTGCGCGGGATCGTTCAGATCTCGCACGGGATGTGCGATTATGTGGAAAATTACGCGCTATTTGCGCAGCGGCTGACGTCCGCGGGCATCGTTGTTTGCGGCAACGACCATTTGGGGCACGGCAATACGGCCGAGGATGAGCGGGATCTCGGATATTTCGGAAGCGGCGGATTTGTGAGCGTGGTCAAGGATTTGCGCAAAATGAATAAAATTATCCGTTCGATGTATAAAGGGGTTCCTCTTGTCTTGTTTGGGCATAGTATGGGCTCCTTTATGGCGCGCTATTATGTCACCGCTTTCCCAAATACGGTAGACGGGGCGATTTTTGCCGGTACGGCCGGCACGAATAATCCGGCTGGTACGGCGCGCGCTTTGGCGGTCGCGATCGGCAAATCCCGCGGCAACCATTACCGCAGTCAAATGCTGCACAGGCTGGCGTTCAAGACGTATAACCAGCGCTTTCCGAGCGCAGGCGAGTTTGCCTGGCTTTCGCGCGATCCTGCTGCCGGCCGGAAATATGAAAACGATCCGAAGCGGAATTTTATTTTTACCGCTTCCGGTTTTTATGGTCTGTTTTCGGTATTGTATGCCGTTTCCAAAGAATCTTGGGCCGTGGCTTATCCAAAAAATCTGCCGACGCTTCTTATGGCCGGCGATATGGATCCCGTCGGCAATTACGGGAAAGGTCCCTCGGAGGTTTATGAGCGTCTGGTGCGCGCCGGCGTGAAAAACGTCCAGTTGAAACTGTATAAAGACGCCCGGCATGAACTCCACAATGAAACCAATAAAGAAGAATTTTTTGCGGATGTGATCGGATGGATCAAGACAAACGACCTTTTGAAATAAGGCGTTCCGTCGCGGTTGTGGGGAGCACGGCCAGCGGCAAGAGCGCGCTTGCGTCGGCCATTGCAAAGGCCTATTCCGGTGAAATCATTTCCGTGGATTCCATGCAGATCTATCGGGGATTTGATATCGGCACGGCGAAGCCGTCTGCCGCGGAACGTGCGGCGGTCCCGCATCATATGATCGACATCTGCGCGCCGGAGGAGGATTTTTCTGCGGCGGAGTTCGCCGCGATGGCGCTTGCGTGTGCAGAGCAAATTTCTCTGCGCGGAAATCTGCCGGTTTTCTGCGGCGGTACGGGGCTGTATCTCGACTGCATACTGCGCGGCGGCGCGCCGGAAGAGACCGGCGGGGATGCGCGTGTGCGGCAGGCGCTTTCGCGCAGCCTCGAAGAGATGGGGCCTGCCGCATTGCATGCGCGCCTTGCCGAGGTAGACCCTGTGAGCGCGGCTGCAATCCATGAAAACAATGTCCGGCGCGTTCAGCGCGCGTTGGAAATTTTTTATTTGACTGGCCGTCCAAAAAGCGAGTGGGACCGAGAGAGCCTTGGCCGTCCGCCGGCGGTCGATCTGTATGTGATCGGGCTTGCGTATCATCATCGTGATCTGCTGTATGCGCGCATCGACCGCCGCGTTGACGAGATGCTTTCTGCCGGGCTGCTCGACGAGGCGCGGCGTCTGTATGTATCGGGGGGCGCTGGAAAAAAACCGGACGGCGGCGGGGGCGATCGGCTATAAGGAACTTGTACCTGTCTTTTCCGGCGCATGCACGCTGGAGGAGGCTGCGAGGACGCTCAAAACGGCCACGCGGCGGTATGCCAAACGGCAGATGACCTGGTTTGGTGCAAAAAAGTATGTGCATCCGCTTTTTTGCGATACGCCGTCGGGCAGGATGCGGGATTTTGAAGACATTTTGCCGATTGCCGCGCTATGCTTCGGCAAAACGGATTTTAAAACGGGGTGAGTATGTGTCCGGGGAAACGGAATGGCAGGAGGGCGGGAATAATAGCCGCGGCACGCGTTTTTTTGCTTGCGCTGTTGAAAATCTTGCTGGTGATTGGCCTTGTCGTCTATATTCTTTATCATCTCACCAACGGTTTTTCGTCGGAACTGCGGACTGTGTCCGCCACGCTTTCGGAGGAGCGCGTTACTTTGGAGCTTACCGGGACGGTTGTGCGTGCTGAAACCGTGATCGAATCGGGTACAGGCGCGGTCAGCTATCATTTTCAGGACGGAGAGCGGGTCAAGACCGGTGCGCGCGTGGCTGTTTTGTACAGCGGTTATGCCGATTCCGCTTCTGTGGAAAAGCTGGCCGAACTCGACCGTGCGATAGCGCGGCTAGAAGCGTCCGATTTGGGCAGCGACGTCACGGTTGCGGACGGTGTTGCGGCCGAATCCGAGGCGATGCAGCTTTTGCTTTCGGTATCGGAATCCCGCCGCCGCGGAGAGCTTTATGAAACTTTGGCGCAGGCCGAGACGCTTCTTTCGGCGCTTTCGCGCCGAAACAGGATTCTCTCGGGCGGAGAGGGGATAACTGCGCAGCTTGCGGCGCTGAAAGCCGAGCGGGCGCGTGTGGCCGCGTTGCTTTCCGGTGGGAGCGCCGTGATCCAAGCACCGCTTGCAGGCTATTTTTACAGCAGTACGGACGGATATGAAGGCGCTATCGACTATGAAACGGTAGAGACGCTGACGCCGGACGCTTATCGCAAGGCTTTGGCGGCTGCACCGCTTTCTTCGGGCGCGCTCGGAAAAATCGTGCGCTATCCCAAGTGGTATTTGGTTTGTATGGCGGATAAGGAAACGGGCGCTGCGCTGCGCGCTGGAAAGAATTATGCGCTTCTTTTTTCGGCCGGCCGTGTGGAGATTTCTATGCGTCTTGCGGCGGTGAATACGGACGACACCGGTGCGCTGCTGATTTTTTCTACGCAGACGATGCCGGAAAATTTTGATTTTGCACGCACGCAGCGCGTCAGTCTGGTTACGGAAACGGTTTCGGGATATAAGCTTCCGGCGTCTGCGCTGCGTCTTGTAGACGGCTGTGTGGGCGTGTATGTACGCAGCGGAAATACGATCAAATTTCGCCTGGCCGATGTAATTTATGAAAACGGCGGCGCCGTGTTTGTCAGCGTGTCCACGCAGGGCAAAACGCTGTATGCGGACGACGGCGATCCCGCAAATGATCTTTACTGCGCCGGGCTTGCGCTGTACGACAATGTCATTGTCAGCGGCGCGCGTGAACTGTTTCCGGATAAAATCGTGAATTAGGTGAGAGCATGAGTGATTTTTCCTATATTGAAAACAATCTTCGGAGAATTCGCGCGGCCGCGGATGCCGCCGCGGCGTCTTCTCCGTACGGGCAGCCCTATGAATTGCTGCTGGCGACAAAGTATGCCCGGCCGGAGGAAATCAATTTCGCACATCGTCTCGGCATACGGAAAATCGGCGAAAACCGCGTGCAGAGTTTGCTCGAAAAATATGAATTTTTAGACCGCGAAGGGTTGGAAATTCATTTTATCGGCAGACTGCAGAAAAATAAAGTCAAATACGTTATCGATAAAGTATCTATGATCGAATCTTTAGACAGCTTGGAACTTGCGCGCGAGATCGAGCGGCAGGCCGCAAAGCATATGCTTATCATGGATTGTCTGGTGGAAGTCAACATCGGAGGCGAAGCTGCCAAGGGCGGGGTTGCGCCCGAAGATGCGGCCGCTTTTGTGGAAAACTTGTTCGCTTTTCCGCATATTCGTGTGCGCGGGTTGATGACCATGGCGCCCAAATGCGCCGATTCGGGGGAATATCGCAAATATTTTAGAGAAAGTTATCATATTTTTATTGACATTTGCGAAAAAAAACTTCATAATGTAGATAAGTGTATTCTGTCCATGGGCATGAGCGACAGTTTCGAGGCGGCGCTTGCGGAGGGGGCAAATCTGATCCGCATAGGCCGGGCGGCTTTTGTTGGTGCGCTTTGAGTTTTTCCCGCGGGCATACACGGCGAGGCGCTGTGCTTTCGTTTATGCTGCGCACGTTCGGATTTTCCATGGGACGCGCGCGGGCGTTCTAAGAAATCAGTTATTTCAGATAAATTATCGGAGGAATGAAAATGGGCTTTTTCGGTGATATTAAGGACAAGGTCATGGGCAAGGATACATATGACAGCGGCTACATGTACGAAGATACGGACGACGCCGCTCCTATTACGGCGACGAGCCGGATGCCACAGAGGAGATGCAGGAGAGCGCGCCGACCATCGGCGGCAGCGGCTATGATATTATGGGCGGCGGCAGTGCGATCGAATTGAAAGTGGTAAAGCCGCAGAATTTTGAGGATTCCGCGCAGGTGGCCGATCATCTTTTAGCCAAGCGCACGGTCGTTTTAAATCTGGAAGATACCAATAAAGAGGCTGCACGTCGAATTTTGGACTTTTTAACTGGCGTTGCGTATTCGATCGGCGGCAACATCAAAAAAGTGGCCAACAGCGCTTACGTCGTCACGCCATCCAATGTGGATGTAAGCGAGGGGCAGATTAAGCAGAAAGCGGCGCAGAGGATGGAAGAGGATTCTGCTCAATAATAGAGATTTTCTGTATTTGCCGTACCGCGGGCCGGGGTCTGCGGTACGGAAATTTTCATTTTTGCAAGTTGAGGCGTTATGTATTTTATAAAGATAGTCGTATATTATTGTCTGGAAGCCGTGCTGCTGATTATGCTGATCGGCGCTGTGCTGTCTTGGGTCAGACCGCGTTCCAACCGGTTTACCGATTTTATCAACGAGTTTACCGCAATGCTCTGCTTTCCGGTTCGGCAGCTGCTTATGCGCTTTGAATTTATGCGGACATGTCCTCTGGATATTTCGTTTATGATCACATGGTTTGTGATCTTGCTGATGCAGAGGCTGGTGCTTTGAGTTACCGGGACAGCGAGGACTTTCGGCTGCTTTGCGCCCGCGCGGAGGATCTTTGTGCGCGGGCGACGGGACAGATTTGCGCCACGGTTTTTTTGAATCCGGCGGAGCAGTTTTTTCTTGCGCAGTATCTTCAAACTGCTGGACATGCGGAGCGCACCGCTTTCTTTGGCGGCGCGCCGGGCGCGCAGAGAAAAAAACTGTTTGTGTTTCCGGAGTATATTGCGCAGATTGCGGACGGCGGCGGTCTTTTGCAGACGGCGCTCGATTTCTTGGGTGTGGATGCGCTGGATGAGATCCGCACATTGAAAATTTATGGCGGCGGATTTCGGGACTTTACGCACCGGGATTATCTGGGCGCGCTGCTTTCGCTTGGCATTGAGCGCAGCGCAATCGGAGATATTGCGCTGGTCGATGAGTATTCCGCCTATGTATTTGCCAGCCGGAAAATTGAAGAATTTCTTTTGAGTACTGAGTTTCGAATCGCAAACGATCGTGTTCGGGTACAGCGGGTATGCCTGCCCCCGGATTACCGGATCGAGCAGAATTTCCGGCAGGTCGAAGATACGATTGCTTCGGCGCGTCTGGACTGCGTGACGGCGGCGTTGTGTAATCTTTCTCGGGAAGCGGCGAAGGCGAAGATTTTGTCCGGGGACGTGGAACTGAATTACGAACCGGTCTGCGAGGGCAGCCGCGAAGTGCGTGCGAGCGATGTCCTTACGGTGCGCGGCACAGGAAAGTTCTGCATCGAACGCATCGGCGATCCGACGAAAAAGGGGCGTTTTCGTCTGGCAGCAAAAAAATATATGTAAGCATGTATTTTATGTGTGTTTGCGTACTGTTCCTCTGAAAACGCAGCCGCGGGTACGGCGGCGGGGAAAATGCACAGGTTCGGTAAAGCGTTTTGCCGGACTGCGTGTCGGAAAGGTCAATTGCGGCTTATTTTGAGAAGAATCGTTGTGAAAAACGGGCGTATGATAAGTATATTAGATATATGGAAGTGAGGGGACGTTTTATGGGTATTTGCGAACAACTGCGCGGCGCTAAGTTTTCCAAGAGCGTAGCGGGCTATAATCCGAAAGAGGTGGACGGCTTTCTCACGGATATTTTAAATTCTGCGGAGCAAAGCGAGCAGAGTCTGTCGGCGCTGCAGGTAAAGCTGGACGCTTATGAAAGCCGGCGCGCCGAAATCGGCCGGAAGGAAGAAGAGGCGTATCGTTTGCTTGAAGCTGCGCGCGCCGAGGCGTGTAAAATTACGGATGCGGCGAAAAGCGAAGCAGCTCGCCTGACAAAAGAAGCGGCACGAAAAGCCAGCGAGGTTTTAACGGAGGCAAAGGCGCGCGCGGAAGCGATGGCCGCCGAAACAGAAAAGCGTTCGGCGGAACGGCTGCAGGCTGCAAAGCAAAATGCCGATAAAATATTGGCCGCGGCCGACCGGCAGGGTAAAACGCTGCTTGCCGAGCGCCGCGCCGAAGCGGCTGAAGCAGGGCAGAAAGCCGCTGAACTGACGCTCCGGACAAAAGCGTTTGAAGCGCGGTTCCGCACGCTGGTGGAAGATACGGTGCGCGCGCTCTCTGAACTCGACGCGACCGCGCCGGCGGATATAGCTGCTGCTGTCGCCGAGAAAAAAGCGCCGGTACAGAAGGCGCCTGCTGCGCAGACTGCGGGGCCGCGCGAACAAGGCGCTGTTCCGGTCCGGCCTGCGCGCATTCTTCCGTCTGTTCCTATACCAGATGCAAAGCCGCGTCCGGCTGCGGCGGCGAGCGGCTCCGCTTCTCCAAATGCGGGCATGAAAGCGCCGTCCGCGCAGGATGACGCTTTGCTTAAGGATTTTGCTTTTGCGGGCGGAAAGCTGCTTGCGGAGGACGGAAGCGCGCCTGCCGCGCAGAAAAAATACAAGCCCTATGATACGGTGACCGTCACCTATGCGGATGCGGCGGATGATTTTGACGATATCCGCAAGATCATGGAGAGTGCCGGAAACGGACAAAAGGATATCGGACGTTTTATGGAGTAGTTATGGCGATATATATTGTGCTTATGCTGGCCGTGTGCGTGCTCGATCAACTGACCAAGCAGTGGGCGGTTGTTGTCCTGATGGAAAAGGGCAGTATACCGGTGATTGACGGCGCGCTGCATTTCACCTATCTTGAGAATCGAGGCGCGGCGTTCGGTATTTTGGCAGATCAGCGCTGGATTTTTATGCTGGCGTCCTGCGCGGCGATCGTTTTGCTGCTTGTGTATTCTTTTATGATTCAGGGCAAGCGGCCCCTGCTGCGTACCTCACTTGCGCTGATCGTAGGCGGGGGAATCGGCAATATGTTTGACCGGTGCCTGCTTGGATATGTTGTGGATTTTATCGATGTGCGCCTGTTTCGTTTTTGGAAATGGGTATTTAATATTGCCGACTGCGCAGTATGCATCGGCGGCGCTTTGCTGATCGTTGCCGCGCTTTGGGAAATGAAGCGGGAGCGGACAAAAATGAGTGAGACGCGCATGGTCGGCGCCGCCGAGGCGGGGCAGCGGGCAGATGTGTTTATCAGCAGTCAGTTCGGCTTAACGCGCACGGCAGCGGCGAGAATGCTTTCAGAGGGAAACGCGCTTGTCTGCGGTCGTCCTGCCGAGAAAAATTTCCGGCTGCGCGAGGGCGATCTCGTGGCGGTGACGCGCCCGCCTGTGCGTGAGACCGGGACGGCGCCAGAGGCGCTTCCTCTTGAAATTCTATATGAAGATGAGGATATTGCCGTCGTCAACAAGCCGTCGGGGATGGTGGTGCATCCCGCTGCCGGAAATGAGCGCGGGACGCTGGTAAACGCTCTTTTGTTTCACATGGGCGGCCGGCTGTCCGGTATCGGCGGTGAACGACGCCCCGGTATCGTACATCGGATCGATAAGGATACGAGCGGCTTGCTTGTGATTGCAAAAAATGATTTTGCGCATGTCAAACTTTCGGAAGGGCTTAAAACCCACAGTATCGACCGCGAATACAAAGCGATTGTCACCGGCTGTTTTCGTGCGGACGAAGGGACGATCGACAAACCCATTGGCCGAAATCCGAAGGACCGAAAAAAAATGGCGGTGGTTGCCGGGGGGCGTCCGGCCGTCACGCATTACCGGGTAGCTGAACGGTTTGACGGATTTGCGCTTCTGGAAATGAAGCTGGAGACCGGACGGACGCATCAGATTCGTGTGCATCTTTCCAGTATCGGACATCCGATTCTGGGCGATACGGTATACGGCGGCGGAAAGACAAAGTTCGAAAAGAAAAATGATGGTTTGATTTCGGGTCAGGCGCTGCACGCATGGCGGCTGACGCTGACGCATCCGCGCAGCGGTGAACTTATGCATTTTGAGAGCGCGCTGCCGGGCAATTTTGAGGCTTTGCTGTGTAAACTGCGCATAGCTGCGCATACGGTTGGAGAGTTATGAAGCTTAAGAAAAACAGCTTACCCCGCTGCAAATGATCACCTGCGCGTTTGCCGCTTTAGTGCTTGCGGGCACACTTTTGCTCAGCCTGCCTGCCGCCGCCCGGTCGGGAGAGGCTGTACCGTTCGTTGACGCGCTGTTAACGTCGACGAGCGCTTCTTGCGTAACCGGGCTTGTGGTGTATGATACGTATACGCACTGGTCCATGTTTGGGCAGATTGTGATTCTTTGCTGATCCAGGTCGGCGGGATCGGGATCATTACGCTTTCGATGTATTTTTTGTCGATGGTGCATGCAAAGATCGGCATGCGTCATCGGCTCGCTATGCAGGAATCCATTGGCGCTTCTTCTACGCGCGGCGTCGTGCGTATGACCCGCTTTATTGCCGCGGGCGTGCTGCTGATCGAGGGGATCGGTGCCGTTTTGCTTTCTTTTTCGTTTATTCCGGAATTCGGGTTTGCCAAGGGGTGTTACTTTGCGGTATTTCACTCGGTCAGCGCGTTCTGCAATGCCGGTTTTGATCTGATGGGCGAAGAAACTCCGTTTGCTTCCCTTTCCGGGTATGCCGGAAATCCGTATGTGTGCACGATCATCATGATGCTTATTATGATTGGCGGTCTCGGTTTTTTCGTTTGGCGGGATTTGAAGAACAATGGGTTTCGTTTCAAGCGTTATGCGCTACACACCAAAGTGGTCGTTGTAACGAGCGGTATCTTGATTTTTGGCGGCGCGCTTTTCTTCTTTCTTTTGTCTTATGACAGCGCGGCGCAGGCGGACAGAAGCGTCGGGGAGCGGGCGCTGATTTCGCTGTTTCAGTCGGTCAGCGCGCGTACAGCAGGATTTTCCACAGCGGATCTCTCGCAGATCGGCGGCGGCGCGCAGATGCTGATGATTTGTCTTATGTTGGTCGGCGGCTCGCCGGGCTCAACAGCAGGCGGCATCAAAACGACGACGATTGCCGTACTTTTTTTGCTGGTGCGTTCGATTTTTCGGAGAAAAGAGGATGTGGAGTGCTTTGGTCGGCGTGTGGATCGGCCGGTGATTCGCACCGCGATCGCCGTGTTTGTCCTCTATTTGTTTTTGGCGCTGGCGGCCGGCATTGCGGTCAGCGCGCTGGAGGATATCGATATTCTTGCGGCTTTATTTGAAACTGTATCGGCTATGGCCACAGTAGGTCTCAGTCTTTCGGTTACGCCGGAGCTTGGGCCGCTTTCCAAAATCATTGTGACCGTATTGATGTTTTTGGGCAGGGTGGGCGGCCTTACGGTGCTGCTTTCTCTTTCCCGGTCAAGGCAAACGCCGGCCGGGCGGTGTCCCGTTGAAAATATAGCGGTAGGGTAGAAAGGATCGCATTTATGAAAAACATACTGATTATCGGTCTTGGGCGCTTTGGATCGGCGATGGTGAAGCCGTTGTTTGAACTGGGCAATCAAATCGTGGTCTGCGACACGAACGAAGAAAATATCAGTCGGGTTTTGGAATATACGGCGGGCGCCAAGATCGGCGACTGCACAAACGAGAATTTTATCCGTTCGCTTGGCGTGGAAGACTTTGATCTTGTATTCGTTACCATTGGCGAAAGCCTTCAGGATTCTCTGGTAGCGGTAACGCTGCTCAAGGATAACGGCGCAAAATGCATTTTTGCCAAAGCGGGCAGCGACATGCATGAAAAGCTTTTGCTGCGTCTCGGCGCGGATAAAGTTGTGTTCCCGGAGCGGGACGCGGGCGACCGGTTGGCGAAAATCTGCGGCCGGAATTCCGTGTTCGATTGCTTTGAACTAGAGGGCGGCTATTCTATCTATGAAATCGCTGTGCCGCAGAGGTGGGTCGGAAAAAGCGTTCGTGAGCTTGATGTGCGCGCCAAATACGGCGTGAACATTCTCGGCGTCAAGGAATCCGCCGGCCGTCCGCTTCGTCCGAGCGTCGGAGCCGGATATATATTTAAAGAAAACATGCAGGTTATGCTCATGGGCGATAACGCGAGCCTTTCCAAGCTGATTCGGGCGTGATGATGCGCGCGATTCGTCAAATGGCTGTGATTCTTGCCGCGTGCTTTGCGGGCGAAACGATCCGTGCTTTGGTGCCGCTGAATATTCCCGCTGGAATTTACGGCCTCGTGATTTTGTTTCTGTTGCTTGAATTCAAGGCGGTGCGTCTTGAAGATGTCAAGAATACCGGAGATTTTTTGACCGGAAACATGCAGCTTATGTTTATTCCCTCGACGGTCGGGCTGATCGCGGCTTTCGGCGTATTGCGCAAGATGGCGCTGCCGCTGCTGGTTATCATTCCGGTGACGACGGTTTTGGTGTTGGCCGTTACCGGACTTGCGGCGCAGTTGTTGACTGGGAGGCGAGGACGATGAAGGATTTTTTATCCGCTTCGGCTTTTTTTCGGCGCGGCGGTCAGTATTTGCGGATACTATCTTGGACTTTTTCTCCAAAAGCGATTTAAAAAGGCGATTTTCAACCCGATGTTGATCGCCGTTTTGTTTGTGGCCGGTATGCTGCTTTTGCTGGATATTCCGTATGAGACCTATTATGCAAGCGCAAAATATATTTCATGGTGGCTGACGCCGGCTACTGTGTGTCTTGCGATCCCGCTTTACGAGCAGTTTGAAATTTTGAAAAAGAATGCTTTTTTCGCTGCTGCTCAGCGTGCTTGCGGGCACGCTGGCCAGTTTTTTTTCCGTTTTTCTGCTTTCTTTGCTGTTCCGGCTAGATTATGCGCAGTATGTAACGCTGCTCCCGAAATCGGTGACTTCGGCGATCGGCCTTGGGCTGGTGGAAGAATACGGCGGGTATGGTTCTATCGCGGTTGCGGTCATTATTGTGAGCGGAATATTCGGTAATATGTTTGCCGAAGGGCTTTTGCGGCTGTTCCGTATCACAATGCCGCTTGCCAAAGGGCTTGCCATAGGCACCTGTTCGCATGCCATCGGTACGGCGAAGGCGCTCGAAATGGGAGAAATGGAAGGCGCGATGAGCAGTCTGGCGATTGTTGTTTCAGGACTTTTAACCGTGGCGCTGATGCCGGTGTTTGTGGAAATTTACCCGCTGTAGGTAACTGCAATATATTATTAGGAAAGCTTTTTAAGGGCGGAGCGTGTATAGCACGCTCCGCTCAGCGTGTCGAAAAGTATTTGCACAAACAAAATACTATACAAGTTTCGTAAAAAAGACGACTTTGCCGACTTTTTTACATCTTGTGGCCGCGTGAGTGCCGCGTAAGCGGCGCGAAGACGCGAGTGAACGCGGTCTTTCCTGTCGAAAACATAGTTTTTCGACAGTCTTGGCGGAGCGTGTACAGCATGCTTCGCTTTAATTTTTTGCTTTATAAATCTGTGCGCATGTAAAAAAACTTTTGATGTTTTTCTGTAAAGTTTGTTTATTTTTTTTCGGATTTTGCTGGGAATTTTATTGACTCGGCGGATAAATCATAGTATTATAATTCCATACTATTTTGGGTACATAGCTCAAATGGTAATTTTAAACGGAGGATAAAAGACATGATAAAGAAGATTTTGGCAGTCACGCTTGCAGCGATTTTTTGTTTGGCTGTTTTTGCGTCCTGCGGAGAAAGCGGAACATCAGAAGGCGGCACGCTTGTTCTTGGCGGCATTGGACCGCTCACGGGCGGCGCAGCCAGTTACGGAACCGGTGTTATGAAGGGCGCGCAGCTCGCTGTAAATGAGATCAACGCCGCCGGCGGCGTTAACGGCATTCAGTTGAAACTGGAATTTCAGGATGACGAGCATGATCCAGAAAAGGCCGTTCTCGCTTATAACAGCCTGATGGACAAAGGCATGCAGATCCTAATCGGGACGGTTACCAGCAGCCCCTGTGTGGCTGTTGTGGCCGAGGCGGATAAAGACAATATTTTTATGATTACCCCGTCTGCTTCCGCTGTGGAATCCATTGCCGCGCCAAATGCGTTCCGCGTTTGCTTCAGCGATCCGAACCAGGGGATCGGCGCCGCGCAGTATATTAAAAAGAAAATGATGTGGCGCAGAAGGTTGCGGTGATCTATGACAGTTCAGATGTATATTCTTCGGGCATTTATGAAAAGTTTGCTGCAAAAGCGAAGGAAATCGGGTTGGAGATCGTGACTGCGCAGGCATTTACCAGTGACAGCGCGACCGATTTCAGCGTTCAGATCCAGAAAATCAAGGAAAGCGGCGCGGATCTTTTGTTCCTGCCGATCTACTATGAAGAAGCAGCTTTGATTTTGGAGCAGGCCAGCACTGCTGGGCTGGATATTCAGTATTTTGGCTGCGACGGTTTGGATGGTCTGATTTCTCAGCTTGGAGACAAAGCTTCTCTGGCGGAGGGCGTTATGCTTTTGACGCCGTTTGCTGCGGATGCTGCGGATGAAAAGACCGTGAAGTTCACCAATGCGTACAAAGCTGCGAATAACGGCGAGATTCCGAACCAATTTGCGGCGGATGCATACGATGCGGTGTATACGGTTGCCGCAGCGCTGGAGAAAGCCAATATTACCGACGCTTCGATGAGCGTTTCCGATCTTTGCGATGCAATTGTGGCTGTTATGACTCAGATTGAAGTCGACGGCGTTACTGGTAAGATGACTTGGAATGCGGAGGGCGAACCGACCAAAGATCCGAAGGCGATGGTCATCAAAGACGGCGCATATTCTGCAATGTAATTTTTTCTTGCACTTTACTGCGAAATATGATAAAATGATTAGGCTATTTTCCAATAGCCTAATTGTTTTATTCGGAAGCTGCCTGCCGCCGTCCTGATCGGGTGGTTATAAAGCACGGCTCGGTTTGCGCGCCTTCTGAATATTTGAGAGAGGAAGCAGATTTATGAGTAGTTTTTTAACCTATCTCATAACCGGTATCAGTCTTGGCAGTATCTATGCGCTGATTGCGCTCGGATATACGATGGTGTACGGTATTGCGAAAATGCTGAATTTTGCGCACGGCGACGTGATTATGATCGGTGGTTATGTCGTGTTTATTGCGATTTCCACACTGTATTGTCCTGTGTGGCTTGCCATTGCCGCAGGAATTCTTTCCTGCACACTGCTGGGCGTGGTGATTGAAAAGGTGGCTTATAAGCCGCTGCGTACCGCGCCGCCGCTGGCCGTTTTGATTACGGCGATCGGCGTCAGTTATCTTTTGCAGAATTCAGCTTTGCTGATTTTCGGTTCTCAGGCGCGCAGTTTTACTTCCGTCGTTCCCAAGTTTTCTCTACCGATCGGCAATGTTAATGTCACCGGTGAAACGATTGTTACGATCGTGGTTTCGGTATTAATTATGATACTTCTGACACTGTTCGTAAACCGCACAAAGAGCGGAAAAGCGATGCTTGCCGTATCCGAGGATAAAGGGGCGGCGCAGCTGATGGGGATCAATGTCAACGCAACGATTACCTTGACTTTTGCGATCGGATCGGCGCTTGCGGGGATTGCAAGCGTTCTCTTGTGCTCCACTTATCCGCAGATCAGCCCTTATACGGGCGCTATGCCCGGTATTAAGGCGTTTACCGCGGCGGTATTCGGCGGCATCGGTTCGATTCCGGGCGCTATGATCGGCGGCATTGTGCTGGGCGTGATTGAAAATTTGAGCAAAGCGTATATTTCCTCTGAATTGTCCGATGCGATCGTGTTTGCGGTCTTGATTGTCATTCTTCTAGTCAAGCCGACCGGGATCATGGGCAAGAAGATCAACGAAAAAGTGTGAGGTGATTTTCTGTGAAAGGACTTAAGCTTACTGGCAAGGTAAAAAGACAGATATATCACCTATGGCATGATGCTCGTTATTTTTATTGCGATACAGATTTTTCTTGCCAGCGGGCGGGCCAGCCGTTCTTTTACCGGACTTTTGGTGCCGACCTGTGTTTATGTTCTTGCGGCGCTGGCGCTGAATTTGGTTGTCGGCATTTCGGGAGAACTCAGCCTTGGACAAGCCGGCTTTATGTGCATCGGCGCTTATACCGGCAGTATTTTTTCGGTTGCGATGAGCGGTGTTCTTGCAAATTCAGCGCTGCGCTTTCCGCTTGCTTTACTGCTCGGCGGCGTGACGGCGGCGGTTTTTGGTTTTTTGATCGGCATACCGGTGCTGCGCCTGCGCGGAGATTATCTGGCGATTGTCACGCTAGCTTTTGGCGAGATTATCAAGAGTGTATTGAATAATTTATATATCTCGACCGATAAAAACGGTTTGTTTGTTTCGCTCGGTGTTGAGCGTTTAAGCGCGCATGCCTTTGATGCTGCAACAAGAACGGATTATCTGAAAGGCGCAATGGGTATCAGTGGCACGCCGAAGGACTCGACTTTTGTGATTTGTTTTATCACCGTGATGATCGCGCTTGTGGTGATGCTCAATTTCATCGACTCCAAGCAGGGCAGAGCGGTGATGGCTGCGCGTGAAAACCGCATTGCCGCCGAAGCGATGGGGGTAAATGTCACGCGCGCCAAAATGACCGCGTTTGTTATGTCGGCGTTTTTTGCCGGCGTGGCAGGGGTTTTGTATTCGCATAATCTGAATACGCTGACCGCTTCCAAGTTCGACTATAATCTCTCCATTTTGATTTTGGTCTTTGTCGTACTTGGCGGCATGCGGAAGATGCGTAATGTTGTGATTTCGACCGTCGTGCTCTATGTTTTGCCCGAGGCGCTTCGAAGCCTGAACAAGTATAGGATGCTGATTTACGCGATTGTTCTGATTTTGATGATGCTGCTCAATAACAGCGCGGCCGTCCGGAATTTTTTCGGAAAAATCCGCGTGCGCGCGGCTTTTGCCCAAGGCAGGCGCAAAGCAGGAGGTGAGGGGTAATGGCACTTCTCGAAACAAAGGAGCTTTCGATTCGGTTCGGCGGACTGAAAGCGGTCGATTCCCTTAACCTGAAAATTGAAAAAGGCGAACTGTATGGGCTGATCGGGCCGAATGGCGCAGGCAAGACTACGGTATTTAATATGCTGACGGGCGTGTACCAGCCCACCGGCGGCACCATTTACCTTGACGGTGTTTGCCTCAACGGAAAAAGCCCGATTGAGATTAACCGAATGGGGATTGCGCGCACATTTCAGAATATTCGTTTGTTTGGCCGTCTTTCTGTGATCGATAATGTAAAAGTCGGCTTTGGCAACAGCGTCCGCTACAGTCTTGCGGAGAGCTTTCTGCATATCGGACGGTATCGCAGGGAAGAGCGCAGAATTGATCAGAAAGCACTGGAGCTTCTGCGGGTTTTTGATCTGGATGGCGAGGCGCAACTGCTTGCCTCCAATCTCCCCTATGGAAAGCAGCGCAAGCTGGAGATCGCGCGCGCGATGGCCACGGGACCAAGGCTTCTTCTTCTGGACGAACCGGCGGCGGGCATGAATCCAAATGAAACGGCGGAACTGATGCGGACGATTCGTTTTGTGCGCGATAATTTTGATATGACTATTTTGCTGATTGAGCATGATATGAAATTGGTGGCGGGCATCTGTGAGCGTATTACGGTATTAAATTTCGGTACGGAGCTTGTCGCCGGCGCGACAGCCGAGGTGCTCCATGACCCGCGGGTCATCACCGCGTATATCGGCGAGGACGAGTAGGAGGCTTGTTATGTTAAATGTAGAGAATATACAGGTCTATTACGGCGTCATCAATGCGATCAAGGGCGTATCTTTTGAGGTGAACGAGGGTGAGGTGATCGCGCTGATCGGCGCGAACGGCGCAGGTAAAACGACGATTCTGCACACGATTACCGGCCTTGTCGCGCCGCGAAGCGGCAGAATCATGTTTGAAGGGCACGATCTGATCAAGACGCCCGCGCATAAAATCATTTCGCTTGGCATGGCGCATGTTCCGGAGGGAAGGCGTATTTTTCAGCAGCTGACGGTGTATGAAAATTTGAAGCTCGGCGCTTATACGCTGCGCAGCAAAGAAAAAATCGAACAAAATCTTTCATATATTTATGCGCATTTTCCCCGTTTGCAAGAACGAAGAAATCAGGTGGCCGGCACGCTTTCCGGCGGAGAACAGCAGATGCTCGCTATGGGCCGGGCACTCATGTCCCATCCGAAAATCCTTCTGATGGATGAGCCGTCCATGGGGCTGTCTCCTTTACTGGTTTCCGAAATTTTTAAGATCATAAGAGAGGTATCCAAGGACGGAACCACCGTACTTTTGGTAGAGCAGAACGCCAAAAAGGCGCTGTCTATTGCGGATCGCGCCTATGTGCTTGAAACCGGAAAAATCGTCATGCACGGAAAAGCGGACCAGCTGGCCAATGACCCGCGTATCAAGGCGGCGTATCTTGGAGAATAAATACAACTTGGGCGGTTCGGTTTTTATCGGGCCGCCCGAGTTTTGTGCGCCCGGCTGCGGCGCTGATGTAGGTCGATTTTCTGCACAGAATTTCGGGCATTTTGTTTATGGCAAAAACGATAACCGGCGAAAGCGCATCAGCGCTTCCGCCGGTTATCGAGTATATTAAAATAAGGAATGGAGGCTAAGTTTATTCTACGTCCTGAAGCGCGTCATAGCCTTCTTCACCAGTCCGTACTTTTACGATGTTTTCGACGTCATAGACAAAGATTTTACCGTCGCCGATATGACCGGTGTAAAGCACTTTCTTGGCGACCTCAATCACGCTTCGGACGGGAACCTTGGATACGACGATGTCGATTTGAATCTTGGGGAGCAGCGTGGCTTCGATTTCGACGCCGCGGTAATATTCCGGCTTGCCCTTTTGAATGCCGCATCCCATGACGTGCGAGACGGTCATACCGGTAATGCCGATATTCATCATCGCGCTCTTGAGCGGCTCCAGCATGCGTTCTTTACAGATGATTTCCACTTTCGTAAATTTCGGGCTGTCGGACGCTACTGCGGGCATTGCTTTGATCGGAATGGCTTCTGCTACCGGAATATCGCCCGTGACGGCAGGAACCTCGTCCTCGTCTACAGGGATGGTTTCAGGCGCCATGGCGAATCCGTCGTATGCGCTGTGCAAGCCATGCTCTGTCGGATCAAGACCTTCAATTTCTTCTTCTTTGGAAACGCGCAGCCCCACAGTTTTTTTGATGATGACAAAGGTGAGCGTGATCCAGAATGTCGTCCACGCGGCAACTGCAACAACGCCGAGCGCCTGTACCCCAAGCAGGGCGGCGTCGCCTGTGTACAAAAGGCCGTTCAAGCCTGCGGGAGCGGCGGGATTTGCGAGCAGACCGACTGCTAGAGTGCCCCAGATTCCATTTGCGCAATGTACTGCGACTGCGCCTACGGGATCGTCGATGCGCAGTTTTTTATCCAGCAGTTCAACGACGACGACAACGAGAATACCGGAAACAATGCCTACGATCGTTGCGCCGAGCGCATCCAGCGCGTCGCAGCCTGCCGTGATGCCGACAAGGCCCGCCAGAGAAGCGTTCAGACACATGGAAACATCGGGTTTACCATTTTTCACCCAGGTAAAGATCATGCATACGACAGTCGCCACAGCCGGTGCGATGGTCGTCGTCAGAAAGATGGAACCGAGCGACTGAACGTCCCACGCGGCGGCGCCGTTGAATCCGTACCAGCCGAACCAGAGAATAAAGCAGCCGAGCGCGCCGATGGTGATCGAGTGTCCGGGAATCGCATGGACTTTCACGCTGCCGTCTTTATTTTTCGTATATTTGCCGATGCGGGGACCCAAGATGGCAGCGCCGATCAGTGCGGAGATGCCGCCGACCATATGAATGGCGCAGGAACCTGCGAAGTCATGGAAGCCGAGATTGACAAGCCAGCCTTGACTGTTCCAGATCCAGCCGGCTTCAATGGGATAGATAAAGAGCGAGATTACACCGGAGTAAATACAGTAGGAGATAAACTTTGTTCTTTCCGCCATGGCGCCCGAGACGATGGTTGCGGCGGTAGCGCAGAAAACAAGGTTGAAGACAAAACTGGAAGCGTTGTTTTCAATAAAACCGCCGAAGTCTGAAAAGATATCAAGGTTGGGTACGCCGATAAATCCGAACAGATAATCTTCGGCCATCATGATTGAAAAACCGAGCAGCATGAACACGACGGTTCCTATGCAGAAGTCCATCAGGTTCTTCATCAAAATATTCCCTGCGTTCTTTGCTCGGGTAAATCCGGTCTCGACCATGGCGAATCCGGCCTGCATAAAGAATACAAGCGCGGCGCCGATCAAAAACCATATGCCGAAAGCTGTGCCTGTTGCAGTTTCTTCTACTAACGTTACGATTGATGTAGCATCCATAATCAATTTCCTCCTGATTATTTAAAGGCGTGCAGATTCGGGTAGAATCTGCACGCCTTTTGTGCAAATATTTTTGAATATTCAATAGAAAAGTCAAGCCTGAAATTTTTAGCAAACGCCGAAGAGCAAGTCGCCGTACGTCGGGAACGGCCAGTATTCGTCTGCGGTGATGGTTTCGAGCATGTCTGCAAATTCCCGAACCTCGCACATTTTTGAGAAGACTTTATCGCAGTAGTAGTGCGCAAGTTCTTCCGCATCGAGATCACCGTCCGTGTTGCTCAGCGCCCCGTCCAGTTCCATGGTCGCTTTGTACAGGCTGTCGGAGTATTTGGAGAGCTTTTCAAGCAGTTCGGTCTCATAGGTCATCGCAGAGATGCCGAGCGCTTTTTTATTCAGCGCGTTTGCAGTCAATTCCGCAACATATCCCTGTACCGCCGGGAGAATCTCTTTTTTAACCATATCACTCATCGTCAGCGCTTCGATCGAGATGGTTTTGATATACCCCTCCAGCAGGATCTCCGTGCGGGATACGACTTCCTCTTCCGTGAAGATTTTATGGTCGGTGAAAAGCTTGATATTTTTTTCGTCTTTGAAGTGCGGCACCGCATCGGGCAGCGTCTTGTAATTGGGCAGACCGCGTTTTGCCGCTTCGACCGGCCATTCGGCGGAATAGCCGTCGCCGTTGAAGATGACTTTTTTGTGATTTCCATATACCCGTTTGACGATGTTATGTACCTCAGTATCAAAATCGTCGGCGGATTCCAGGATGTCCGCAATTTGCTTCAGCGCTTCGGCGACAATGGTGTTCAGCACGATGTTTGGACCGGCGATATTGAGCGAGGAACCCAGCATGCGGAATTCAAATTTGTTGCCGGTAAAGGCGAACGGCGAGGTGCGGTTGCGGTCGGTGTTGTCTTTGGGAAAATCAGGAAGCACACTCGCTCCGATTTTCATCAGCTGCCCGCCTTTGCCTTCATAAGGCTTCTCCGCTTCAATGCAGTCCAGAATCTCAGTAAGTTCCGAGCCGAGGAATACGGAAACGATGGCGGGCGGCGCTTCGTTGGCGCCCAGCCGGTGATCGTTGCCTGCCGAAGCAACGGAGATGCGGAGCAGATCAGCATATTCATCTACGGCCTTAATAACCGCGGAAAGGAAAATCAAAAACTGCGCGTTGTCTGCGGGAGAATCGCCGGGAGAAAGCAGGTTCTTGCCGGTATTGGTCGAGATGGAGAAGTTGTTATGTTTGCCGCTGCCGTTTACGCCTGCAAACGGCTTCTCGTGCAGAAGACAAACCAAACCGTGCTTTGTCGCCACTTTTTTCATGATTTCCATGGTCAGCTGGTTATGATCGTTTGCAACATTGGTCGTCGTAAAGATCGGCGCGAGTTCATGCTGCGCGGGGGCGACTTCGTTGTGCTGCGTTTTGGCGAGAATGCCGAGCTTCCAGAGTTCTTCGTTCAGTTCTTCCATAAACGCTTTGACTCTGGGCTTGATCGCACCGAAATAGTGATCTTCCAGTTCCTGTCCGCGCGGAGATTTTGCGCCGAACAAGGTACGGCCGCACAGGCGGAGATCTTCTCTTGCGTCGTACATTTCTTTATCCACGAGGAAATATTCCTGTTCGGGCCCGACCGTCGTGTTTACGCTTTTGACGTCGGTATTGCCAAATAGTCTCAGAACGCGCAGCGCCTGGGTATTGATGGCTTCCATAGAGCGGAGCAGCGGCGCTTTTTTGTCCAGCACCTGCCCGCCGTATGAGCAGAATGCGGTGGGAATACAGAGCGTTTTCTCTTTGATAAACGCATACGAAGTCGGATCCCATGCGGTGTAACCTCTGGCTTCAAAGGTGGCACGCAGGCCGCCGGAGGGGAAAGAAGAGGCATCCGGTTCGCCTTTAATTAGATTTTTTCCGCTTAGCTCCATGACGACGCCGTCGGCCGTCGGCTCAATAAAGCTGTCGTGCTTTTCGGCGGTGATGCCGGTCATCGGCTGGAACCAATGGGTAAAATGGGTCGCGCCGTTTTCGAGCGCCCATTCTTTCATTGCATTTGCTACGACGTTCGCCACGTCGATTTCGAGCGGCGCTCCCTCGTCGATGGTTTTGCGGAGCGATTTGTAGACATCCTTTGGCAGTTTGGCTTTCATCACCTTGTCGCCAAATGTTAGAGAACCGAATAATTCGGGGATTCGGTTGGTGCTTGCCATGATATCGTCCTCCAATACTTAAATTTAATCATACTCCCGGGACATGCAAAAGGCGCTGCTACGGCTTAAAACCGCGCAGCGCCTTTGCTGATGGTGTGATTATAGCAGAGTCAAATCCGCTTGTCAAGGGGTTTGTCAAAAAAACCACAAAAATTTTTAAGTTGCAATTTATGCAATACAAAAAATTCAAAACATGTCCATAAATTCAAATAAAAGTGAAATATTTTTTGTTAAATGAAATCTTTGAACATTAAAAATTTCATTTTTCGTCAAAATTGCCTTGACAAATCCTTGCAGATGCATTACAATAAATACACGATGCTGATGATGGTTGGCAGAGGGGCGCTGCTCCCCATGCTTTGGAGACGAGGCGCCTATGACGGCGCCTTTTTGCGTACTTTTGCATTTATAAATTATGAGGAAGAAAGTTGAGGAGCCCTTATGCGTAGAGAAGGAGAAGTGAGAATCCCCTCGGGATGCGCGGTGTCTGCGCTGTTGTCCCGCAGCGGAAAACGGATGAGCGGAGACATCGTGGCAAAGTCAATCGCGGTGATGCACGACCGTTCAAACGGACTTGGCGGCGGATTTGCGGGTTATGGTATTTATCCTGAATATAAAGATGAATACGCTTTGCATATCTTTTATGAGAATATGCAGGTTCGCGAAGAATGTGAACGGTTTATCGACGCGCACTTCGACGTAGTCAATCTGTCTAAGATTCCGATCCGTCAGAATAAAAACATTACGGACGCGCCGCTGATCTGGCGGTATTTTGTGCACCCCCTGCCTACAAAGCTGACTGAAAGCCAGCTTTCTGAGGACGAATTCGTTTCTAAGTGCGTATTCCGTATCAATGTTTCGATTGCGGGCGCTTATGTTTTTTCTAGCGGGAAAAATATGGGCGTGTTCAAAGCAGTGGGCTTCCCGGAAGATGTGGCGGACTTTTACAAGCTCGAAGAATACAGCGGGTATATGTGGACGGCGCACGGCCGCTATCCGACGAATACGCCCGGCTGGTGGGGCGGCGCGCATCCGTTTGCACTGCTGGATATTTCGGTCGTGCATAACGGCGAAATTTCCAGTTATGACGCCAACCGCCGTTTTATAGAAATGTATGGTTATCAGTGTACGCTTCAGACCGATACCGAGGTTATCACTTATATTCTGGATTATCTCACCCGCATCGAGGGGCTGACCATGAAAGAAGCTTCGGAGGTGATTGCGGCGCCGTTCTGGAATACCATCGACGCGATAAAGGACGAGAAGCGGCGCCGGAGGCTCACCTATCTGCGCAGCGTGTATTCCAGCCTTTTGATTACCGGTCCCTTTTCGATTATCGTCGGCTTTGCCGGCGGTATGATGGCGCTGAACGACCGGCTCAAGCTCCGCTCGATGGTGATCGGCGAGCGGGAGGATATGGTGTACGTCGCCAGCGAGGAATCCGCAATCCGCGAGATTGCGCCGAAGCTGGACAGAATCTGGGCGCCGCGCGGCGGAGAGCCGGTCATTTTTACCCTGGACGGAGGTAAAAAATAATGTCGATCGAATACATATATCCGGAATTTGAAGTCGTTCGGAATCCGCAGCGGTGCATCGGCTGCCGCGTCTGCGAGCGACAGTGCGCAAACGAAGTTCATCGCTTTGATCCCGAGCTTGGCGCGATGGTTGCGGACGAGTCAAAGTGCGTAAACTGCCATCGCTGTGTGTCGTTGTGCCCGACGCGCGCGCTCAAAATCGTCAAGAGCGACCATTCGTTTCGTGAGAATGCAAACTGGCAGATGCAGAATATTCAGGAAGTGTACCGGCAGGCGTCCAGCGGCGGCGTTTTGCTTTCCTCTATGGGCAACCCCAAAAATTATCCGATTTATTGGGATAAGATTCTGATCAATGCGTCTCAGGTCACCAACCCCTCCATCGACCCGCTGCGCGAGCCGATGGAAACCAAGGTTTTCCTCGGCGCCAAGCCGCGCGGCATCACCCGGGATGAAAACGGCGAGATCCAATGCGATCTTGCACCGCAGATCAAGCTTGAAACGCCGATTATGTTTTCGGCGATGTCCTACGGTTCGATTTCATACAATGCGCACGCAAGTCTTGCTCGTGCCGCCAAGGAACTCGGTATCTGCTATAATACGGGAGAGGGCGGACTGCATGAGGATTTTTATGCGTATGGCCCGAATACAATCGTACAGGTAGCGTCGGGGCGTTTTGGCGTCCATAAGGATTACCTTGGCGCGGGCGCGGCCATTGAGATCAAGATGGGGCAGGGGGCAAAGCCTGGCATCGGCGGACATCTGCCGGGCGCTAAGATCGTGGGGGACGTCGCGCGCACGCGCATGATCCCCGAGGGGAGCGACGCGATTTCGCCCGCGCCGCATCATGATATTTATTCGATCGAGGATCTGCGCCAGCTTGTATATTCCCTGAAGGAAGCGACCGGTTATAAAAAGCCGATTATTGTTAAGATCGCGGCTGTGCATAACGTGGCCGCCATCGCCAGCGGCATCGCGCGCAGCGGCGCGGATATTATCGCCATCGACGGCTTCCGGGGCGGCACGGGCGCCGCGCCCACCCGCATCCGGGACAACGTAGGCATCCCGATCGAGCTTGCGCTTGCCGCCGTCGATACGCGCCTGCGGGAAGAGGGAATCCGCGGGAGCGTTTCACTTGTGGTCGGCGGCAGCATCCGCAGCAGCGCAGATGTGGTCAAAGCCATTGCGCTCGGCGCGGACGCGGTTTATATCGGAACGGCGGCGCTGCTGGCGCTCGGTTGTCATCTTTGCCGCAGCTGCCACAGCGGAAAATGCAACTGGGGTATCGCGACGCAGCGCCCGGATCTTGTGAAGCGCCTGAATCCGGATATCGGCAGCCAGCGATTGATTCATTTGGTTCAGGCATGGACGCACGAAATCAAAGAGATGATGGGCGGTATGGGGATCAACTCGATCGAAACGCTCCGCGGGAATCGCCTGATGCTGCGCGGCGTGGGGCTTACCGAAAAGGAACTCGGTATTCTTGGAATTATGCATGCGGGGGAGTGAAGAAATGAAACGGGTTTACGTAAATGAAGAATGGTGCCTCGGATGTCATCTGTGTGAATACAACTGCGCTTTTGCGGCTTCCGGTAAAGATAATATGGCCAAACTGAAAGGTATGCAGATTCACCCGCGTATCCGGGTGGAGGATGGAAACGGCGTTCATTTTGCGGTTTCCTGCCGTCACTGCGACGATCCGATCTGCGTCAAATCCTGTATTTCGGGCGCGCTTTCCCAAAAAGATGGGTTGATTGCTGTGGATACGGATAAATGCGTGGGCTGTTTTACATGCGTGCTGGTATGTCCCTATGGCGCAATTATGCCGAGCGAAGACGGCCATGCGGTGCAGAAGTGCGAGCTTTGTACTGCGCACGGCGGAGAGCCGGCCTGCGTACGCGGATGTCCGAACCGGGCGATCGTATATGAGGAGAGGTGAGCGGGATGGAAGAAAAACGTTTTCAATATTTAATCATCGGAAACAGCACGGCGGCAATTGGCTGCGTGGAGGGTATCCGCTCGGCCGGCGGGACGGAACCGATCGCCATTGTTTCCGAAGAGCCGCATCATACTTATTCCCGCCCGCTGATTTCTTATCTTTGTATGGGGCGCACGGACGAAGAGCGGATGAAATATCGCCCGGATGATTTTTATGAGAAAAACGACTGCACGCTGTATATGGGCGTTCGCGCCGTGCGTATAGAGACTAAGGAAAAGACGCTTCTTTTGTCGGACGGTCGAACGCTCGGCTATGAAAAGCTTTTGATCGCCGCGGGGTCGCGTCCGTTTGTTCCCGACTTTACGGGGATCGAAAGCGTTTTGGACAAACATACGTTTATGTCGCTGGACGACGCGCACGGCCTAATGGCGTCGCTTCGTTCGGACAGCCGCGTATTGATTATCGGTGCGGGGCTGATCGGACTGAAATGCGCGGAGGGCATTCTCGAGCGCGTGGGGAGTGTAACGGTGGTAGATATGGCGGATCGGATTCTGCCAAGCATTCTGGATGCAGAGGGTGCGCGGATCATGCAGGACTTTCTGGAGAAAAAGGGCGTGCGCTTTGTCCTTTTCGGACAGCGTTGCGCGTTTTTCAGGCGGTCGTGCGGTTCTGAAAAGCGGCAAAGAGCTTGCGTTTGACACATTGGTGATCTGCGTCGGCGTCCGGCCGAACACGGCGCTTGCTGAAGAGGCCGGATGCAGGATGAACCGCGGGATCGTGACAGATTCTGCCTGCCAAACGAGCGTGCCCGGCATTTATGCGGCCGGAGACTGCGCGACCAGCTTCGACTGCACAACCGGTACCGAGCGCGTACTGGCGCTGCTGCCGAACGCGTATATGCAGGGATATGCGGCGGGTGTGAATATGGCGGGCGGCAACAAACAGTATGAAAACGCGATGCCGATGAACGCTATTGGATTTTTTCGGCCTGCATGTGCTCAGTGCGGGCAGTTACGAAGGGGACGCATATACTGTATCGGGGGGAAAAGAGTTACAAGAAACTCGTTACGAGAGATGGCTGTCTGTGTGGCTTTATTCTCATCGGTGATATTGAGCGTGCCGGTATTTATACGGCGCTGATCCGCAATAAAACGCCGCTGGACAGCATTGATTTTGAATTGATCCGGGAAAAGCCGCAGTTGATGGCGTTTTCTCTTTCGGATAGGAAAATAAAGCTCGGGGGTGCGAAATAATGGTCATTGATGCGAAAAACATGCACTTTCAGGCGCTGAACGCGGCGATCAAAAACAGCGCCGATACCAAGATCGTGGTCAACGATTGTATGGGGCAGCGCTATGTCGGCGATGGGCTTGAAGGCAAAGAGATCACAATCAACGGGACGCCTGGAAACGCGCTCGGCGCGTATCTGGACGGCGCGAAAATTATCGTGAATGGCAATGTGCAGGACGCAGTGGGAGATACCATGAACCGCGGAGAAATCATTGTGCACGGCGGTGCGGGCGATGGGCTTGCGCTCGCGGCGCGCGGCGGCGAACTGTATGTGCGTGACAGCGTGGGGTATCGCGCGGGCATTCACATGAAGCAATACAAAAACAATCTTCCCGCGTTGATCGTTGGAGGCTGTGCCGGCAGCTTTCTTGGAGAATATCTGGCGGGCGGATATATTGTCGTACTCGGCCTTTCAGGGGACGAGAGCGGCCGCGAGCGGAGTGAATACGGCGTCGGCAGCGTGGTCGGCAATTTCTGCGCGACCGGTATGCACGGCGGTAAAATCTTTGTCCGGGGCAAGCTGGATTCGATCATGACGGCGCGCGTGACCGTCCGGGATGCGGAGGATGCGGACATGGAGGAGATTTTGCCGTACATAGACAAATTCTGCGCCTATTTTGGAAAAGACAAAGCAGAGATCCTGCGTGAAAAAATTTCATGTTATTGAGCCGGACAGCAAAAATCCGTATAAGAGACTGTATGTAAACAATTAAATGCTGAGCGGAGGGGCCAATGAACCGGGTTTTGATCGTATCACAGAGTGAAGATGCCGCAAAATTGCTCCATAATTTATTCAAGGAATATTTCGGATTGTCCGCGTTTTCGGCGAAAAACGCTTCGGACGCGATGACTTACGCGCGCAATTACGCCTTGGATCTGGCGGTTATCAATACGCCGGTTTCCGATATTCCTGAGCGTGAATTAGCCAGAAAAATTATAGCTGTCGGAGACAGCGCAATCCTTGTGATTCTTCGCCGCGAGGAACATTCGGCGGAGTATATTGCGCATCTTGAGGAGCAGGGCATAGCGGTTTTGGATAACCCGGTCACGCGCGCGCGTTTTCTTGGCACGGTGCGGGTTATTTCGGTGATGCGCAACCGCGCGTACAATATTTTAAATGAAAACAGCGGCCTGCGCGAGCAGCTTACCGAGCAAAAGCTGGTTGCCCGCGCCAAATGTACGCTGATTCAGTATCTTGGCCTCAGCGAAGCGGCCGCGCACCGGCATATTGAAAAACAGGCGATGGATCTGCGCATGACGAAGCGGCAGATTGCGGAAAATATTCTGCGTACATATGAACAGTAAACGCGCAGCCTGCCGGGAAACCTTTGGTTTTCCGGCAGGCTGAATTTTTCCCGCGCCGCAGCTTTATTCAAGCGGAGCGGGCGCGGGAAAAGGAAAACGAACGGCAGGAAAAAACGACGCAGGCGGTCTTTGTCAAGAGAAAGATAAAATATCCCGGCCATATGGATAAAACTCTTGCTTTTTGTGAGAAACTGGGGTATAATATTTTAGTTAACAGAAAAATACAGACAAGGAAGCCGAAGATATGAAAAAAATCGTTTTTGTGACCGGCGGTGTCGTGTCCGGCCTCGGAAAGGGAATTACGGCGGCGTCGCTTGGTCGGCTGCTCAAAGCGCGCGGCGTCAAGGTGACCATGCAGAAGCTGGATCCTTACATAAACATTGATCCCGGTACGATGAGCCCGTTTCAGCACGGCGAGGTTTTTGTCACTGACGACGGAACCGAAACCGATCTTGATCTTGGACATTATGAGCGCTTTATCGACGAAAATCTCAGCGTAAACTCTAATGTTACAACCGGAAAGGTGTTCTGGAACGTTCTGACCAAGGAGCGCCGCGGCGAATATCTCGGTCAAACCGTGCAGTATATCCCGCACATTACCGACGAGATTAAAAGTCGGATTTACAAGTCGGCCAACGATTCGGGGGCGGACGTGTGCCTGGTGGAGATCGGCGGCACGGTCGGCGATATCGAGTCTCAGGTTTTTTTGGAGGCGGCAAGGCAGGTCGGTCATGAAATGGGACCGGGAAATTGTCTGTTTATCCATGTAACGTTGATCCCCTATGTGTTTGGATCGGAAGAATATAAGTCGAAACCCACGCAGCATTCGGTCAAGGAACTGCAGTCGATCGGCATTCAGCCGGACATTTTGGTTTGCCGCTGCGACCGGCAGATCGAAGCTAGCATGAAACGCAAGATCGCTATGTTCTGTAATGTTGCGGAGGACTGCGTGATCGACAATACGGACGTCAAATCGCTTTATGAAGTTCCGCTCATGCTGGAGGAAAACGGCCTTGCTTCCACGGTATGTCGGCTGCTTGGGATCTGCGCGGGAGTAGAGCCCGATTTGACGGAGTGGCGCGGGATTCTTGAAAATATCCATGCAAGCAAACGCCGCGTCCGTATCGGACTTGTCGGCAAGTACGTCAAGCTGCACGACGCGTACCTTTCGGTTATGGAAGCGCTGTTTCACGGCGGCATTGAAAATCGTGTCCGGATAGAAATCGAGTGGATCGATTCGGAGGACATCACTTCGGAGACGGCGGAGCGCAGGCTTGGAGGTCTTGACGGTATTTTGGTGCCGGGCGGTTTCGGCAATCGGGGGATCGAAGGCAAGATCGAGGCGGTTCGTTTTGCACGCGAGCACAGGATTCCTTTTCTCGGCATTTGTTTGGGCATGCAGATGGCCGTCGTTGAATTCGCGCGGAACGTACTGGGGTATGGCGATGCGAACAGTGGTGAGTTTTGCGAGGGCGGCGCGCACAATGTGATCGATATTATGGACGATCAGAAAACGATCACCGATAAAGGCGGCACCATGCGTCTTGGTTTGTATCCGTGTCGTATCGTAGCGGGCAGCCGGATGCGGGATGTATACGGCCGGGATGAAATCAGCGAGCGGCACCGCCATCGCTATGAGTTTAACAATGCATATCGCGCAGCGGTAGAAGAAAACGGTATGCGCATCTGCGGACTTTCGCCGGACGGTCGTTTGGTGGAGGCAGTGGAGCTTCCGGAGCATCCGTGGTTTATCGCGGTGCAGTATCATCCGGAATTTAAATCGCGCCCGAACCGCGCGCATCCCCTTTTTCGAGAATTTATTCGCGCGGCGGACAAATATGCATCCGCCAATCATTGATAGTCGCAGACCGGTAAATTTTTTGTATTCTGCCCCGTCTGCCCGGTAATTGTAAAATTGCCGGGCAGACGGGGCGTTTTTTCTTTCTGAGAAGAAAGACGCCGGGCACGCACCAAAAATGCGCTGCTGCAATACAATGAAAATAGAAAAGTATCAAAGCGTGTCATAATTTACCTGCTAAAAATTTATCCGCAGTGTTTAAAGTTTGCGTGATGCTGGGAAAAATAGTGATACCGAAATGAAATTGCGGAGAGTGATAAAATGAGTGTGCGGCGCGGAGATATTTTTTACGCCGATCTAAGCCCGGTCGTCGGTTCCGAGCAAGGCGGCCTGCGTCCTGTCCTGATCGTGCAGAACGACGTAGGGGAATAAGTACAGTCCGACGGTTATCGCCGCGGCGATTACAAGCAAGATGAGCAAAAATCATTTGCCTACACATATCGACATATATGCGGACAAGGTCGGACTACAAAAAGATTCGGTCGTCTTGCTGGAACAGATACGTACAATTGATAAACGGCGTCTGAAGGAAAAAATGGGTCATCTGGACGACGAGGTGATGAATCAAGTGAACAATGCGATTTCGATTAGCTTTGGCCTTGGCGGAACGGGTGCGACCGGCTGATGCCGCGCAGGGATTTTGTACGGAACAGAGGGTAAAATAAGACTTTGCATAAGGAGCGGACATGTGAACTGCCCCATTTCTTAGTACAAGTATATCATGCTTGTCTAACTTTTTGTGGTCACTTCGCTGCGCTGCTCCTTATGTGTCTTTTCGCTTGGCAAGCGCCGCGTTTGCGGCGCTTAAAGTTTTTCAGCAGTCTTGACGGCGTATGCGATCCGCCGTTTTTATTTTTGGCCTGCATTTTTATAGCGTGGAACGGCGCATTCCTTTTCAAATAAATCTATTAAAAACACTTGCTTTTTTGGGGAAGGTGCGATACAATTATACTATGTTCAGGATTTAACAAATCTGGAGATATATTGGATTGTATGATGCATAGGAACCGGCACTTGTCGTTCTTTGCATGTTTACTGCCGGTCTGTTTAACAGATACTATAAAAGAATATTTAAAAATAAAAATTTTACAGTACAGGAGAGAAAATATGGCACTTGTAACCACGAAAGAAATGTTTAAAAAGGCGTATGAGGGCGGGTATGCTATCGGCGCTTTCAACATTAACAATATGGAGATTATCCAGGCGATTACCGAAGCGGCGGAAGAACTTCGGTCTCCGGTGATCCTGCAGGTTTCGGCCGGCGCGAGAAAGTATGCGAAGCATGAGTATCTGGTCGCGTTGGCACAGGCGGCGATCAAGGATACGGGCGTAGATCTCGCGCTGCATCTGGATCATGGCGCCGATTTTGAGATCTGCAAAGCCTGCATCGACGGTGGCTTTACTTCGGTCATGATCGACGGTTCTCATTACAGCTTTGAGGAGAATGTCGCACTGACCAAACAGGTCGTGGACTATGCGCATGCCCACGGCGTAGTCGTCGAAGGTGAACTCGGAAAACTTGCCGGTATTGAGGACGATGTGAAAGTCGCGGCTGACGACGCGATGTATACTGATCCGGGCGAGGTAGAGGAATTTGTCTCGCGTACTGGCGTGGATTCTCTTGCGATTGCGATCGGTACTAGCCATGGCGCCTATAAATTCAAGGGTGAGCCGAAGCTGCGCTTTGATATTCTGGAGGATATTTCCCGCCGGCTGCCCGGCTTTCCGATTGTTCTGCACGGCGCTTCGAGCGTAATTCCCGAACTGGTTGAGGAAATCAATGCGTGCGGCGGCAATCTTGACGGCGCGCGCGGCGTGCCGGAGGAGCTATTGCGCCGTGCGGCTTCTATGGCGGTTTGCAAAATCAATATTGATTCGGATATCCGGCTTGCCATGACTGCGGGAATTCGCCGCGTTATGAAAAATCAGCCGGAGGTATTTGACCCCAGAACGTATCTCACGGTTGGCCGGGATGAAGTCAGAAAGATGGTCCGGCATAAGATTGAAACGGTACTCGGTTCCGCAAATACGCTTTAATTGAGTTTTGAAAGGAAAAGCTGCGGCAGTGTAATCTGCCGCGGTTTTTGTACATACGTATGAAATACATTGAGAAAGTAAAAGTTTATGGACAGGATGTGGATATGAACGGCATGCTGCGTCCCGCGTCTCTGCTGGCTATGCTGGAAGATGCGGGGACGCGTCATATGGCGGCTTATCCGCCGAGCAACGATGATCTTCGGCACATGGGCATGGTGTTTATCGTCAGCCGGATTGTTATGCGGATCTATCAGGATGTGCCGGATGGCGCGGAGGCGGAAGCGATTACTTGGGGCAGCGACAGCCGCGGCGTGACGCATAATCGCTGCTACCGGCTGAATGTGAACGGAGAAACGGCGGCGGAAGTGTTTTCTTCATGGGCGCTTGTGCGCCTGGCAGATCGAAGCCTCGTGCGGGTCGGGGAGGTGCAGCATACGTTTGAAATCGAGCCTCCGCTGGAACTCGATCTTCCGCTGCGTGTGCGTATGCCGCAAAGCGATGAATTCAAACTAGTTGGAAAGCGTCCGGTGTATTTCAGCGACGCGGACGTCAACGGGCATATGAACAACACGAAATATTTGTCTATGCTCTCCGATTTTGTGCCAGGGATCGAGCGGCGCGCGCTGCGCGGGATCAATATCAGCTATATGACGGAAGCGCCTTATGGAGATGAACTTTCGGTTTTTTGCAAAGCGGAGGGGAATAACTTTTATTTTAAAACGCTGCGCCGGGATGGAAAAATCAATTGCGAGGCGGTTTTATATTTTTAATCTGAGCGGCTATTGTGCGGCGTATATGCGCCGCACATTTGTTTTTTGAATCAGGTATGCCGGTCAAGGCATACGGAACCGTTTTGACGCCGGGGAAGCAAGTACAAAAATGCCAAAAAATTTAGTTTTACGCTGATAAGGAAGTATTCACAACAACTTATCACTAACGCTGACAGACAGGTGCAAACAGAGAGTTGACTACTCAAAAGGTGGTCGGCTCTCTGCTTTTTTCTGCGCTCTGTTACGCAGTAGGACGTTATTTTTAAGGGCGGACATATCAAATATCGCCTAAGTGATTTATATTCTCTGAAAGCCGCATAAATCAAGGCAAAATCAACCTCTACCGCGTAACATTCCATAATAGATTGAAAGCGTAAGCGGTTTATCCGATTGCGTTCTCTTAGCTGCCAAACAGCAAAGACAGGGAAAGCCGTCAAGGACGCGTAAGCGTGCATTTTATCCTTGACGGCTTTTTCTGGCTTTGCTACCTCCTACCTGTCAAAACGAAATTGCAGGATAGCTTTGATAAGCTGTGCTTTCAGACGGTCTTGAATATCGTCGTTGATATATCCCTTATAAGTTGACAGATACTTAATACGTCCGGCATAATGCCGCAGTACCGCGTCTACCGCTTCCGGCTCTCCGGCGACAGCTTTTTCAATGACTTCAAAGGGTATCAGTTTCTTATTCCTCATAGTCTGTTTCCTCCAGTTCCTTTCTTAGCTTTTTCAAAGACGCTAATTTCCAGTAGTTCGCTGTGCTTCTGCTTCGTCCATACACATTCCCAATTTCTTTATCTGTGTAGCCCAAAAAGAAATACATCAGCAGGACAGCGCGGCGTTGTGCTGGCAATTTTGATAATGCGTCGGCTAACCGTTCACTTGCCACGATAATCTCTTGACCCTTCACAACGAAGACTGTCGGCTTCTCATATTGTTCAAAGTAGTTGTCTGTTATGAACGGTTCAAATGACGTGTCGGACAACAGATAGTCAAGCGATACTTCGTGTTTCTGCTTTCGTCCAAAATCGCGATATGCTCCCAGTGCCGCATTACGGAGAACGACTTTACAAAAGGCGTTGAACATATATTCAATATGCTCTTTGTATTCTACGGAATAACTCATTTTCATCACCCCCTTTCTTCCCAGTAGGGGGGCTATTACAACAAACGCCCATGCAGTCTAAAAACCACATGGGTGTTTGAATAATATGAATTATTTAAGTACACTAAATGATATGTGTATTCATCTTTGTGAACATAATATCCCGTAATAGAAAAAATACTTTTTTTAACAATTTCATCAAAAGAATATTATAGAAAAAGGACATAGCGATACCTCCCAATGCTTTGCATTTCATACCGCCATATCCTCAAAACAGCTAACTTTAATACACCCTCTGTACTCTCGCTTTTGAAAAAAAGAAAACAGCGGTTTTGATTATTATTTCAAAACCGCCGTTATGTTTTTCCAGTGCGCAAACAAACAGTCACCCAAACAACGGTTTTTTTATTTTCCCGTTGGGCAACAGTTTTTAGGGATTATAATTATATTTTTCTGCCAGAACCTATTTCAAAATGATATTTTACAATTCCCAAATCCATTTTTGTATAAAAACCTTTACCGCAGACTGCGTTGATTTTATTGTCAGCAGATAATTCAAAGAAAAATTTCTGCTGATTCATTGCAGTCGGAGCAAGAAGTGCCGCTTCTATACCACTCAAAAACCATTCCGGCATATTTGTTGTATCCTTGCAGACCGCCTGTAATGGTTTGTTTTTATGCGGTACGCCTTGTGTTTTACCATAACCGAAGGCAATCAGACATATTTGTTTTTCTCCCTTGCAAATATTTGCTTTGCTTTTGCCATGAGTCATTGCCACCCAACAACTATTGAGTCCAAGCCCCTGCATTTTCAAAACAATTTTTTCACCATAATATCCTAATATTTCATCCAGTTTCGGAGATTTTTTACCTACAAGGGCGATATAATTTTTTACTCCGGTAAATTTGCCATAATGTGCCATCATGGAATCAAAACATTCCGGCTCATCATAAAAAATCTGAATATGTAATCCCGCTTCATTGTTGATTTCTTCAATCAATTCATTGAGTACAGCCCGCTGTTTTGAATCAATCACCGAAAACAAAGGACTTTCACAATAATCAAGCAAGCCGGAGGGTGCTGCTGCACACTTCCGGCAGAAGGAGGATATAGTGGGTGCTATCAAAGTCTTCTTGAAGGAGGTTCAATAATCAAAAGCAAGCCGGAGGGTGCCGCTGCACACTTCCGGCAGAAGGAGGATATAGTGGGTGCTATCAAAGTCTTCTTGAAGGAGGTTCTGCTTCCAATCGCGCTTGCGTTCTGCCTCGCGTCATTTCTCAAGCCGATCTATATGCCTGACGGCGTATGTGACTACTTCCTAATGTGGATTTGCGTCGGCTTGCCATTCGGCATCCGGAGGATGTGCCTCTGGCTCGTTCCAAGCGGCTGCGGCATCTCCGGCTCAGTCGGCATTTTCGCATTGAACTTAATCATAGGCGGTCTTATCGGAGGACTTGCCTTCTTCATCGGGCTGCTGCTCGGTGTCATTCATACCATCCGAGAAATCATCTGAACTACATCGTAAACGAAGAGGGTTTGTTTCTTCTCCAATTTGGAGTAAGAAGCAAACCCTCTTTTTTTGTTGCCCAAAAGCCGCAGTATTTGCTGGCGATGCGGCGAAAGAAAGGAGTTTTTAAGCATGAAACGCATGACAGCCGGTGATCTGCAAGCACTGGAATTGCTGATGCAGACCACACCCGGCTTTGAGCATTATGACAGCGGCGCGGATGGCATTCTCCCTGAGTGCCGAAGCTGCCGCTTTCATCGTCCCTTCTGGAAATATCAGTCCTGCGTGTTTGCAGAGTGTCCCTACTGCTGCAATCCCGTTTCTACCCTCAAAAACCAAAGTGGCACATCTGCTGCCGGAAAGGAAGTCAATCATGGATAACAAAATCGAAATCTTCAAGAATGAACAGTTTGGAGAAATCCGAACAGCCCTGATTGAAAACGAGCCGTGGTTTGTGGCGGTAGACGTGTGCAGGGCTTTGGAGATCGGCAATTCGTCACAAGCCATTTCACGGCTGGATGCGGACGAGAAGATGATTACCCTCATTTCAAATGAGGGTAATAAACGAGGCAATCCCAACATGACGGTGGTGAACGAACCTGGACTTTACACGCTTATTCTGAGCAGCCGTAAGCCCGAAGCCAAAGCCTTCAAACGCTGGATCACACATGATGTCATCCCCATGATCCGCAAGACCGGCGGCTACATGACGGACTCCCTTCTGGAACGCATTCAGAAGGAACCTGCGGTCATTGTAGAGTTCGCTCAGGCGTTGATTTTGGAAAAGAATCGTGTGAAGGCTCTTGAGTGTGAGCTGAACACGGCGAAGCCCAAAGCCGATTACTACGACGCCTTCATCAATCCGGATGACTGCACCAATATCCGAACGACGGCGAAGGAACTGAAAATCCCGGAGCGCAAGTTCGTCCAGTTCCTTCTCAGGGAGAAGTACCTGTTCCGATCTCCCTCCGGTCAGCTTCTTCCCTACAACAAGGACAGCAATGCCGGACTGTTTATCGTCCGCGATTTTGTGACGTACTGCTACACCGGTTCTCAGACCTACTTCATGCCGAAGGGCAAGGATGTCATCCGAATGAAGTTCCAGAAAAAGTGCGGCGAAGAGCTGCTTTCCAAGATGGCAAGGTGATTTCTGTGGCAGTCTATCGCGTAAACAAGAATCGTGGCTATACGGTCATGGCGAACTTCCACCTTCGAGACAAGAGCCTGTCACTCAAGGCAGTCGGTCTTCTCTCAAAGATGCTCTCGTTTAATGATGGCTGGAAGTTCTCAACCAAGGGACTTTCTGCAATCTGCAAGGAAGGTCCGGATGCCATTCTCTCCGCGCTCCGTGAGCTTGAAAAGCACGGCTACCTCGTCCGGCACCGGCAGAGAGACGGTAAAGGCAGGATGAGCAACACAATCTTTGAGATATACGAAGAGCCGCAGGAGTCTACACCAGAACGGGAAATAGCCACACACGGAAAATCCATGTGTGGAGAAGCCAGATGTGGATAATCCACGCGGGGATAAGTCCGCACAAATAAATACTGATCAAGTAATTACCCAAGAAAGAAATACTCTCTCAAAGAACTATCAATCCATCAATCTTGATGGGATGGACAGGATGGATGAGCGAAGCGAGTATGAAGAGATTATCAAAGAGAATCTTGACTACGACATTCTCTGTCAGGATCCGAAGTTCGATAAAGACCGCTTCCGGGAGATCATGGACATCATGCTGGATGCCGTCTGCTCTACCGCTCCGACCATCCGTATCAATGGCGAGGATATGCCGCAGCAAGTGGTCAAGTCCCGCTTTCTCAAACTCAACAGCAGCCACATTGAGTACGTTCTGGAAGCAATGAACAAGAACCCGTCAGACATCCGTAATATCCGGGCGTACCTGTTGACCGCTCTGTATAACGCCTCTCTGACGATAGACAATTACTACTCTGCGCTTGTCAACCATGATTTCTACGGGCAGGACAGATCGGCAGGGTCAAAGAAGCCGAAGTCCTACGATTATAGCCTTTGTGAAGACACTCTTTAATGAATACCATCGTGAGCAATGCTCGGAAAGGAGGACAGTGTAAATGAAAATCATCTATCGCCGGATTGTGCCGCCTTAGCTTCGGCAGCAGTCCCCATAATCATTCCAAGGAAAGGAGGTAAACACAGCAATGCAGGATGAAGTCAACACCAAAGTTGTTGCAATCATGATCAAGGGCGGCAAGATCTCAGCCGAGGTGCTGAAAAAGGCACTGGACAAGTTCGTGCAGGAGATTGAGAAAGCGCAGAAGCAGATGCAGCATCCCAAAACCTATCGCGGCAAGCAGTCAATCAAGCATCTGATGAGTCAGAATGCCGCCATCTCCAACATCGAAGTGACGGACGGCAATATCAAATCCTTTGAGCGGACTGCCAGCAAATACGGTCTGGACTTTGCGCTCAAGAAGGACGTTTCCGTTGAGCCGCCCAGCTATCTTGTCTTCTTCAAGGGACGGGACGTTGATGTAATGACCGCCGCCTTCAAGGAGTTCTCCGCCAAAACGGTCAAGCAGAAGGAACAGCCGTCCATCCGGCACAAGCTGGATCAGGAGAAAGCCCAGAGCAAGGCGCAGCACAAGGAGAAAGTCAAGGTCAAAACCAAGGATCGGGGTGTGGAGCTGTGAACAAACCCGATGTGAAGAAGCTCGTTCTTCTGAACCTCCCGTATGTCTTCGCCTTCTACTTTGCGGATAAGATGCCGCCGTGTTCCGACTTGCACCCGGCACGGCGTTCATCGACAAGCTGACAAACGGATTTGCCGTGTTCGGCACTGCCTTTGCAAATCCGCTGCCCAGCTTTCATCCCGTTGATCTGCTCATCGGTGTGCTTGCCGGTGCGTTACTCAAGTTGGCGGTCTACGTCAAGGGCAAAAACCGCAAGAAGTTCCGGCAGGGCGAAGAATACGGATCTGCACGCTGGGGCAAGCCAGAGGACATCAAGCCGTACATGGACCCAGAGTTCTCGAACAATGTCATCTTGACGCAGACGGAGTTCCTGACCATGAACAGCCGTCCAAAGCAGCCGAAATACGCCCGCAACAAGAATATCCTTGTCATCGGCGGTTCCGGCTCAGGCAAGACACGCTTTTTCGTGAAGCCAAATCTGATGCAGATGCACAGCAGCTACGTTGTCACCGACCCGAAAGGAACCGTGCTGGTGGAGTGCGGCAAGATGCTTGAAAAGGGCGGCTATGTCATCAAGTCGCTGAACACCATCAATTTCAAGAAATCCATGCACTACAACCCGTTCGCGTACATCCGCAGCGAGAAGGACATCCTCAAGCTGGTCAATACGATCATCGTCAATACGAAGGGAGATGGCGATAAGTCCGGCGAAGATTTCTGGGTGAAGGCGGAAAAGCTGTACTATACAGCTCTCATCGGTTACATCTGGTATGAGGCACCCGATCACGAGAAAAACTTTACTACTCTGCTCGAAATGATCAATGCCTCGGAAGCCAGAGAGGACGATGAGACCTTCAAGAACCCCGTGGATGTCATGTTCGATGAGCTGGAAGCCCGCGATCCTGACCACTTTGCGGTCAAGCAATACCGCAAATACAAGCTGGCGGCGGGCAAGACCGCTAAGTCGATCTTAATTTCCTGCGGCGCAAGGCTTGCGCCCTTCGACATCGCAGAGCTGCGGGATCTGATGAGCTACGATGAGATGGAGCTGGACACCATCGGAGACCGAAAGACGGCACTGTTCGTCATCATTTCCGACACCGATGACACCTTCAACTTCGTCGTGGCGATCATGTATTCCCAGCTCTTCAACCTTCTGTGCGACAAGCAGATGACGTTTACAACGGACGGCTTCCCGTCCATGTGCGCTGTCTGCTGGACGAGTTTGCAAACATCGGTCAAATCCCGAAGTTTGATAAGCTCATCGCCACCATCCGAAGTCGGGAAATCTCGGCGTCAATCATCTTACAGTCCCAGTCTCAGCTCAAGACCATCTACAAGGATGCGGCTGACACCATCACAGGCAACTGCGACTGCACCCTTTTTCTTGGCGGCAAGAGAAATCCACCCTCAAGGAAATCAGCGAGGTGCTGGGCAAGGAGACAATCGACCTTTACAACACCTCAGAAACCCGTTCCAACAACAATTCCTATGGCTTGAATTATCAGAAGACCGGCAAGGAACTGATGTCTCAGGACGAGATCGCCGTCATGGACGGAGCCAAGTGTATTTTGCAGCTTCGAGGCGTGAGACCTTTTCTCAGTAACAAATACGACATTACGAAGCATCCCAAATACCGGCAGCTCTCCGACTATGACAAGCGGAACGCCTTTGACATCGAGAAATACCGGCAGCACAAGCTGGTGGTCAAGCCCGATGACACATTCGACCTCTATGATATGGGCGAGGTCGATGCAGATTAAAGCCCCGTCGCTGCACTGCGCAGTGGGTAAAGCCTTATGGCTCATCCCAAAGCAGAACAGCGACGGGGCTTCTTTTTTTATGCCCATTTTCGGAAATACACAACCAATCTTTTTCAAATCAAGGAGGAAAATCTATGGCTTTCATCAATCAGGCTGTCACGGTTCTTCAGACGCTCGTTATCGCCCTCGGTGCCGGTCTCGCGGTGTGGGGTGTTGTCAACCTCATGGAAGGCTACGGCAACGACAACCCCGGCGCCAAATCTCAGGGCATCAAGCAGCTCATGGCTGGCGGCGGTGTGGTGCTGATCGGCACGACCCTCATCCCTCTGCTCTCCGGTTTGTTCGGCTAATCCACGGCAAGCCCAGCTTAACCGAAGGGTGGTGAAATATTGGGCAGCATTTTAGAAAAGATCGAACAGGCTCTCAAGGATATGCTGATCGGATGGATCGAGAGCAACCTGACCAATATGTTCACCGATGTCAACGAGAAGGTGGGAACGATTGCCGCCGAGTCGGGCAAACCCCGTCCGGCTGGAATGGCGGCGTGTACCAGATGATCCGGGGACTATCCGAAAACGTGATAGTCCCCATCGCTGGTATCATCATCACCTTCGTTTTGTGCTACGAGCTGATTTCCATGATCACCGAGAAAAACAACCTTCACGACATGGACACATGGATGTTCTTCAAGTGGTTTTTCAAGGCGGCTGTGGCGATCTACCTCGTGACACATACGTTTGACATCGTGATGGCAGTATTCGACATCGGGCAGAACGTGGTTTCCGGCGCAGCAGGAGTCATCCACGGCAACACCAATATTGATATTGATTCGACGATTGCGCAGATGCGTACCGGCATGGAGAACATGGGCGTTGGAGAACTGCTCGGACTGTCGATAGAAACGCTTCTAATCAGCTTGTGCCTCAAAATCATGGCGATCCTCATTACGGTCATTCTCTACGGGCGCATGATTGAGATTTACTGCACTGTGAGCATTGCGCCTATTCCCATTGCAACCATGAGCAACCGCGAATGGGGCAGCATCGGCACGAACTATCTGAAAGGCCTGTTCGCTCTGGCATTTCAGGGCTTCCTCATCATGGTCTGTGTCGGCATCTATGCGGTGCTGATCAACGGCATGATCATCGCAGACAACATTCACTCGGCTCTGTTCTCTGTGGCAGCGTACACGGTCATTCTGTGCTTCTCGCTGTTCAAGACCGGAAGCCTTGCAAAATCCATTTTCCATGCGCACTAAGGAGGTCGGCAGCATGAAGAAGTACAGCATCATCTACGCCGATCCCCCTTGGGCGTATCGGACTTATTCAAAGAAAGGACAGGGACGGTCGGCAGAAAGCCATTATCCGACGATGTGCATTGAGGACATCAAGGCGCTTCCAGTTGGCGAACTGGCAGCTAAGGACTGCGCTCTGTTCCTCTGGATCACATTCCCGTGCCTCTGTGAAGCACTCGAAGTGCTGACGGCATGGGGCTTTTCCTATAAGACCGTGGCTTTTGTATGGGTGAAGCAAAACCGCAAGAACGATGATCTCTTCACCGGCATGGGCTATTGGACAAGGGCGAATGCGGAAATCTGCATCCTTGCCACGAAGGGACACCCGAAGCGTGTTGACGCCGGTGTGCGTCAGGTCATTCTCAGCCATATCGAAGAGCATTCCAAAAAGCCGGATGAAGCGCGGGAACGCATTGTCCGGCTCATGGGAGACCTTCCCCGCGTGGAGCTTTTTGCCCGTCAGTCTCCCGAAGGCTGGGACGTTTGGGGCAACGAGGTCGAATGCAAGGCTCATTTTCCGATGGAGGAAACACCATGCTGCGGCTAAGACCTATCTCTCTTCGAGATGCCAACGACTACGTCCGGCAGCATCACCGGCATCACAAGCCGGTTGCCGGTCACAAGTTTTCCATCGGCTGTGAAGCAGACGGTGAGCTTGTCGGTGTGATCATCGCCGGGCGTCCCGTCAGCCGGTATCTGGATGACGGCTTCACATTGGAGGTTACAAGGCTATGCACCAACGGAGCGAAGAACGCTTGCAGCTTTCTCTACGGCGCGGCGGCAAGAGCTGCTGCGGCTATGGGCTATAAGCGCATCATCACCTACACGCTGGAAAGCGAAAACGGTGCAAGAAATGAAGCTGCGCTACGAAAAGCAGCTTAGAAAGGAGGAAACAGTCAATGGCATTTGTTCCGGTCCCGAAGGATCTTAGCCGCGTCAAAACGAAGGTCATGTTCAACCTGACCAAGCGGCAGCTCATTTGTTTTTCCCTCGCTGCGGCAGTCGGCGTCCCGATCTTCTTTCTGGCGAAGGCACATCTCGACTTGTCCACGGCGGCAATGCTGATGGTAGTGATCA
>VOFC01002316.1_pt1 | contig 73848 bp, 146 predicted proteins | sample 5384161 | NCBI WGS metagenome assembly VOFC01 (sample SAMN12384722, study PRJNA508395) | human gut metagenome | isolation source: healthy gut B | host: Homo sapiens
GCATATATAATCAACACTAAATTGAACTAGGTTTCTTGCAAATTTAACTTTATGTGAAAATAAATATACACCTAAAAATATACATGTACCTATATATGTAAAATTAAATAAATAAAAAATTTTATGTGTTGTTAAAAATAGTATAATTGCAACTAGTTCAAATATTAACCATATTATTAAAGATATTTTATTTTCTTTTAACCATTTTTTTATATTTAATATCATTTTTCTTTACCATACCCTGGTTTATTCAATAGTTTAAACATGTTATTTTTTATATTTTTCTACTCCTGGTTGATTAAATGGATTTATTCCTAAAAGCATTCCTGAAACAGCACATGCTTTTTTTTCAAAAAAAGTATATTAATTGACCTATTGTTTCTTCATTTAGCTCATCAATATTTATTAATATATTTGGAACATCTCCATCAACGTGAGCCTTTATTGTTCCTTGCATAGCCTTTTATTAACAAATGATAACTTTTTTCCTGCAAGATAGTTTAATCCATCTAAATCATCTTCATCAGAATTAATTTTTACATCACTTTTACTATGTTCAATATTAATAACCGTTTCAAATAAATTTCTTCTTCCCTCTTGTATATATTGACCTAATGAATGTAAATCTGTAGTAAATTCTGCTCCTGTTGGAAAAATTCCTTTTCCATCTTTTCCTTCACTTTCCCCAAATAATTGCTTCCACCATTCTATAATATAATGTAATTTTGGTTCATATGTAACTAGAATTTCGATATCTTTTTACTACTATATAAATTGTTTCTCACAACTGCATATTTATAACACTCATTATATTTTATATCTGGATCAGAATATTTTTTTCTTGCGCAAATTTTGCACCTTCCATAAGTTTATCTATATTTATTCCAGCAGTTGCTATTGGTAATAATCCAACAGCTGTTAATACTGAATATCTTCCACCAACATTCTCTGGTATAACAAACGTTGTATATTTTTCTTTAGTTGCAAGTTCTCTTAAAGCTCCTTTATTTTTATCTGTAGTAACATATATTCTTTTTTCTTGCTTCTTTTAGTCCATATTTACTTTCTAAAAATTCTCTAAAAAATCTAAATGCAATAGCTGGCTCTGTTGTTGTTCCAGATTTTGATATAACATTTATTGAAATATTTTTTATTTCCTATAACATCAATTAAATCATTTAAATAATTTGGACTTAAATTATTTCCTACATATAAAATCTGAGGAGTTTTTCTTGTTTCTTTATCTAGCATGTTATAAAAAGTATTTGTTAAAGACTCTATAACTGCTCTTGCGCCTAAATATGAACCACCAATTCCTATTACAAGCAGTATATCTGATGATTCTTGTATTTTTTAGCACTCTGTTTTATTTTTTCGAACTCTTTTTTTATCATAATTACTTGGTAAGTTTAACCAACCTAAAAATTCTTCTTTTTTCTTGGCATTATTATGTATTTTTTATTGTGGATATCTTCTATTCTGTATTTATATAACATTATAGACCTATCATTAATTCCACTATTTTTTAAAGTCAACTTTTATATTAGCCATTTTATCATGCCACCTTTCTTTTTGTAAATAACAAATATAATATTTTTATATTTATCGTTTTAATTTTATATTAAAACTTATTGTTATGCAATATAATATTAAAATTTGTTTTATATCAATTGTAATCTCTAACACTATTTTTTATTTCATAATTTCACTAAGTACTTTTTGCTAAATATTTCATACTATTATTAGATTGTTCTAAAGTATTTCCAGTAGCTCCTACTTCTATAATACTTGCTGCTTTTTTGCTAAATGTTGATTATATCTTGAATTTCTAATAATTATTGGTTTAAAAAGTCCTGGATACATTTCATTTGCTTTTTCTTGAACTTTTATTGCAAACCTTAAATTTTGTACCCAATTATTATGCTCTAATCCTGATCCGTCAGTACCTATTACAAACATTAATTGTGATACATATTCATCTCCTATTTTCACTGTAGGAGCATATGAACTATCTGCAATTGCATCTCTGTGAATATCAAAAACAACATCAAAATCTTTGTTAGTTGTTAATAAATTTTTGTACTGTTTCTAACGATTTTCCATACGATCCTGTATATGATGGATAGTCATGATATGTTTTATCATGTAATACATTATATCCATATAATTTAAGCTGATTTTCTAGTTCTGTTCCCACTCTAGAAACAGAAAAATTCAAGTCTGTTGTCCTAAAATTTCCTGTTTGATTATATTTTTGAATTTTCTGTTTCTGTATAACTTTCACAAGTATGAGTATGAAAAATCAATACATTTTTATTGTTAACATTTACAGAATCTGTTTTTAACATTTCTTCTGTTAAATTTTTTTTACTTTCATTTTTTATTTGTACTCCATTATGCGTATTTGTGTATTTTAGCGGAACTTTACTCGGTTGAACTTCTGTTGTAACCCCTGTTGCAGCTTTCTGTATTCTGTTTTTTCTTCTACATTACTTACTTCATTTTCACTTATACTAGATTCTACTTTTTTCCAAATTTAAATCCTCTAAGTTTTCTTTTTCTATAAGTGAATTTAATGCCGTAATTTCTTTTGTTAGTGCAAGTTTTAATGGTTCTACTGAATTTTCAGTATCATTTTCTTCATTATTCACTTCTTTAATTGTAGGAATTGTATCATCTAAACAAGATATAAAAACTTTTTGATTTTCGCATTTCACCTCTTCATTAGATGTATTTTTACCTTTTAAACTACAAAAAATACCTAGTAAAAATCAAACTATAATAATAGCTATTCCGATTCTTACTAGATATTTTACTGCATCTTTTCTATTTACAACTGTTACACTTACCATATTTTTCTCCTTTGTCACAAGCTATATAAAAACTTCCTATTATATAAATATATGCTTGTACATAAAAAAAATATGATAGTTTTATTATCTATTTATAAATTTTATAATATCTTCTTTTTGTCAATTTAATTTTATTTTCTTCACCTGAATCCATATTTTTTTATTTTTGCTTCACCTTGTTTTATTTCATCATCACCAATAATTATTGTATATTTGCTGTTTTTCTTATCAGCATATTTTAATTGTGCTTTTTAAACTTTTTTTCTGAAATATCTTTTTCCACAAAAATTCCTGCTTGTCTTAATTCTTGTACTAATTTCGAAGCAAATATATTAGCTTCATTTCCTATATTGGCTATATATAAAGACATTGTTTTATCTTTTACCATATTATCTTTATTGTATTTTTCATAAACCTCAACTAGTCTTTCTACTCCCATTGCAAATCAATTGCTTTAGTTTCTTTTCCATCAATTCTTTAATTAATCCATCATATCTGCCACCAGCCAAAACAGTATATCCTTCATTTTTAGAAATAAATTCAAATACAGTTTTTGTATAATAATCTAAACCTCTTACTATACCTGGATCTATAATATATTCTATTCCTAAATTATCAACATCTTTTTACATTTTCAAAATGTTCTTTACATTCTTCACATAAGTAATCTAAAATAATTGGTGCCCCTTGATTTAGTTCTTTACATTTTTTTTCTTTACAATCTAATATTCTCATTGGATTTTTTCAAATCTAGTTTTGCACGTTTCACAATAGCTTTCAAGATTTGGTTTTATAAATTCTCTTAATGCTTCTTGGTATTTTTTCTACATGAAGGACATCCAATACTGTTTATAGTTAAAGTTACATCTTTAATATTTAATCTATTAAAAATTTCATTTGCCATTGTTATAATTTCAACATCAGCTAAATATGAAGATGCTTCTATCATTTCAGCCCCAATTTGGTGAAACTCTCTTAATCTACCTTTCTGAACATTTTCATATCTATACATTGACATGTTATACCACATTTTTATAGGTGATGGTAAACTTGCCATTCCATCTTCTATATAGGCTCTAACAACCCCTGCAGTTCCCTCTGGTCTTAATGTAATGCTTCTTCCACCTTTATCATTAAATGTATACATTTCTTTTTTTGTACAACATCTGTAGTTTCTCCAACACCCCTTTGAAATAATTCTGTGTTTTCAAATACAGGAACTCTAATTTCTTTAAATCCATAATTTTCAAATATATCTTTTATTTCAGACTCAATATATTGCCATTTATATATTTCACTTGGCAATATATCCTTTGTACTTTTGGTTTTTTGTATCATCTACATTCCTCCTCTCTTTTTTTATTACATATCTCTTCTTGCATGTAACTCATAATATATTGGCTTTTCTTCTTTTTATTTTAGTTGATTTTCCATGCCCTGGATAAATAATTGTATCATCTGGTAAAATTAATATTTTATTCATAATAGAATCTATTATATCTGTAAAGCTACCTGTTGGTAAATCTGTTCTTCCCCAAGTTCCTCTAAATATTGTATCTCCAGAAAACAGTAAATTTTCCTTTTTACAATAAATAGAACTTCCTCCTTTTTGTAGTGCCCTGGTGTATGAATTATTCTAAATTCTAAGTTTCCAACATGTATCAAATCACCATCATCAACTCTTGAGTCTGCTTCAAGTTCTTTTTGGTGGTTCCATTCCTATATATGAACATAAACTAATGCTATCATTATATAGTCCTTCTGCATCATATCTATGAATTAATATTTTTTTCCACCTTTTTTTTCTCTTTAACATCATTAACTGCCCCTATATGATCTCCATGACAATGTGTTAAATATATATATTTAACTTTTGCAGATAATACATCTAACATCTCTATTATTTTGTCTGGCTCTGCTCCAGGATCGATAACCATAGTCTCTTTCGAGATTTCATCTTGCACTATATAACAATTGGTAGGTTCATCTATCATAGCTCTTACTTTTATTCTCTTTAGTATCATTTTATCCCTTCTTTTTTTATTTCTTTCTCTTAACCTCATAAACACTATCAACTTTTCTTAAGTTTTTTTAGTATTTTATTTAATTCCTCTAAATTTTCAACTTCTACTGTTATTTCTGTCATTGCAATTCTTTCTTTGTTTGCCTTAGAATTTACAGCAATCAACTTACATTTATTATTACCTACTTCTTTTTATAATATCTGATAAAAGTCCTGCTCTATCATTTGCATATATTTCTATATCAACACTATAAGATGCTCGTGGTTCATCATACCAGTATACATCTATCATTCTACCATCTTGACTAATCAAATCTTTTTCATATTAATGCAATCTTTTCTATGGACAGAAACTCCCCTTCCTCTTGTAATAAATCCAACTATTTCATCACCAGGAACCGGATTACAACATTTTGAAAGTCTTACTAAACAGTTATCTATACCTTCTACTACAATTCCAACACTAGATGGTTTAGAATGTACTACTTTTTCTTTTTTGACAATTCTTCTAGCTTTTTCTTCTAAGTTTTCTGTCTCGTGTTCTTTTCTATATTCTTCTAACATTCTAGCAATTATTTTTTCCTGCAGATATTGCTCCAAAACCGACACTAGAATACATATCATCTATTGTATTAAATTTATATCTATTCAAAGCTGCATTTATATATTCTGTTTTAAATAAACTAGAATAACTTATTCCTAGTCTTTTTATTTCCTTTTCTATTAAATCTTTACCTTTTACTATATTTTCTTCTCTTTGGTTTTTCTTAAACCATCCTTGAATTTTATTTTTTGCACTTGAACTTTTTACAAATTTTAGCCAATCTCTACTTGGTCCTTTTGCTTGGTCTGATGTAATGATTTCTACAATATCTCCATTATGTAAGTGTGTAATAATTGGCATCATTTTGCTATTTATTTTGCACCTGTCATATGATGTCCTATTTCTTCGTGAATATTATATGCAAAATCTATAGGAGTACTTCCTCTTGGTAATACTTTTATCTCTCCTCTTGGAGTAAAAACATATACTTCATCTTCAAATAATTCTGTTTTTAATGTGTTTAAAAACTCTTGTGGATCTTGCATATCTTTTTGCCATTCTAATGTTTCTCTAAGCCATGCAAGTTTATCTTCATTTACCACTACTGATGCTTTTTTTATCTTTATTTGCTTCTTTGTATGCCCAGTGTGCAGCAATACCAAATTCAGCTATTCTATGCATATCCCATGTACGAATTTGTACTTCAAAAGGTGTTCCTTTTGGTCCAATTAATGTGGTATGTAATGATTGATACATATTTGGTTTTGGTACTGATATATAATCTTTAAACCTTCCGGGCATTGGATTGTATAATTCATGTACAACTCCGAAGGGCAGCATAACAATCTTTTACAGAATTAACTAATATTCTCAATGCAAATAAGTCATAAATTTGATCTATATTTTTGCCATCTCTTTTCATCTTTCTGTATATACTGTATAAATGCTTTGCTCTTCCTGTTATTTCCGCTTCTATTTTTTTTTTTTTTAATTCTGCTCTTATTTCATCCATTATATTATCAATGAATTCTAATCTTTCTTCTCTTTTTTTATCTATTCCTTCTACAATTTCTTTAAAATCTTCTGGATATAAATATTTAAAAGATAGATCTTCTAGTTCCCATTTTAAGCTGTACATACCAAGTCTATTTGCAAGTGGTGCATATAAATCCATTGTTTCTTTAGAAATTGCTATTTGTCTATCTCTTCTTAAATATTTTAAAGTTCTCATATTATGAAGTCTATCTGCAAGTTTAATCAAAATTACTCTAATGTCTTTTTCCCATAGCCAAAAACATTTTTTCTATAATTTTCTACTTGTTGCTCCTCTGCACTTGTATATTTTAATTTTCCAAGTTTTGTTACACCATCTACCATTCCGAGCAATTTCTTCTGAAAATTCTTTTGCTAAATCTCTTATAGTTACATCTGTATCTTCTACAACATCATGTAAAAGTGCTGCACATATTGTACTTTCATCTAATTCTAGTGTGGCTAATATATACGCAACTTGTATTGGATGTATAATATATGGTTCTCCCGATTTTCTTAACTGATCCCCATGATGAGATTTAGCATATTCATATGCTCTTATTATTATTTTTGTATCTGCTTTTTATTATTTTTTTTTCATTTTTTTTACTATATCATCTATTGTTACATCTTTTATTTCAGACATAGGCAACATCCTCCCTTTAGCTTATATTCTTAATAAGACTTTCTTACATCTTTTAAATTTATTTGTATTTTTTCAACATTGTTAAAACTATTTATTTCTAAAGTTCCAACAACATCTATTTTATCTCCTATTAAATATTCATTTGCAAGTGCTCCCATATTAAATCCAATTGCATCAATTATATAATTATCATCTTTTAACGTTAGTTTTAAATGTTTTCCTTCAGATAGAGCTCTTATAGAATCTATTCTTAAATTTTTATATAAAAAAATAGAGGCATTTTATTTCCTTCACCAAAAGGCTCTAACAACTGCAATTCTTTAGCAGCTTTCAAATTTATATCTTTTAAAGTAACTTCTTGGTCTATATAAATAATTGGAACTATTTTATCAATATCACTATTTTTAGTGTACTCTTCAAATTCTTCTTTAAATTTATTAAAATTATCTTGTGTTACAGTTATTCCTATTGCCATTGAATGTCCACCAAATTTTTCAACATATTTATCGCACTTAGAAAGTGCTTCATGTAAATCAAAACCAGGAACACTTCTTCCAGAACCTTTTCCTATTCCATCTTCAAAACAGATTAGTATACTTGGTTTAAAATACATATCTGTTACTTTTGAGGCAACTATTCCAATTACTCCATGATGCCAATTTTCACTACCTAATATTATACAAGGCTTATTTTTCTCATCTTTTTTTTCTATTTTTTGAAGAGCTTCTGAAAAAATTTTTTTTCTGTATCTTGTCTTTCTCTATTATATTCATTTAATCTATCAGATATTTCCATTGCCTCTTTTTCACTTTTAGTTAAAAATAAATCTAATGCTTCATTTTGAAATCCCATTCTTCCCACGCATTTATTCTAGGCGCAACTCCAAATGATATTGTTATTGAATCGATTTTCTTATATCCTACTGTATCTAAAAGAGTTTTTAACCCTATATTTTTTGTAACTTGTACAAGTTTTAAGCCAAGTTTTGCAATTACTCTATTTTCATCAACTAATGGAACTATATCTGATATTGTTCCTACACAAACTAAATCTAAATATTTTAAATATTCTTTTTCTTCTAATCCAAGACAAATTCCCAATGCTTGAATAAGTTTAAAAACAACACCTACTCCTGCTAATTGATTAAATGGATATTTATTATCCTTTCTCTTTGCATCAACAACTGCTAATGCATTTGGAATTTCTTCTCCTTGTTCGTGGTGATCTGTTATAATTGTTTCTATTCTAAACTATTTGCATATTCAACTTCCTCTACTCCTGAAATTCCACAATCTACTGTAATCATTAATGTATACTTTTGTTTTACTATTTCTTCTATAGCCTTTTTATTTAGTCCATATCCTTCATTTAACCTATTTGGTATATACTGACCTACTTCTATTCCTCTGTCTTCTAAAAATTGTTTTAAAACAGTTATACTTGTAATGCCATCAACATCATAATCTCCATATATTATTATTTTTTCCTTTTTACTCATAGCCTCTAATATTCTATCTACTGCTATTTTCATATCTGGCATTAAAAATGGATCATAAAAATCATTTCTTGTAGGATTTAAAAATTTCTCTATTTCGTTTTCTGAAGAAATGTTTTTATTTGATAAAATTGTTGCTAACAAATTACTTACATTAAAATTTTTTGCTATTTTTTGTACTTCTTCAATATTATTATTATAACATTCCCATTTCTTGTTCATATATTTCTCCCTAATTTTTAAAAATCCTCTTATATTGTATACTATTTTTCCTGTTTTTTTAAAGCCTATTTATAAAAAAAGTGTGAATAAATACGCAATATATGTTCAAAAAAAAAAAGAGTTTTTTCTAAAAAATGAATTAAACAAGAAGTTTTAATTCATAAATTACATTGCTCTTTTATATAAGTATCATCTATATTCTCATTATCACTTTATTTATCTTTTAAATTTTTTAGTCTCGCTTGGCATTTTTACATTAAAATTAACATCTTTGCTTTGCTTTAAATTTTGCTTTCTACACAATTCAGAATATTTATCATCCCAGGATAATTTATATGAATCTTTTATATCTAATTTTAGTATATTTAGCCATTTTTTTATAATTGTATCACCTTTGCAATCGTCCATTTTATTTTCTATTTCCAAAGCTATTCCAAAAGGATATCTATCAACTGCTATTTCGATTTCTTCGTTTTTAAAAAATTGTTCTATATCTTTCATAGCTTTCTACTTTTTTCATTTTTAAAATATTTTCTATAATATAAATTTGATTGTCATAATCTTTTGGATTAATTCTAACTTCAATCTCTTCTTCTGTGTTAACTTCATCTAAAAAACTTCTTTTAATCTTCTCTTCAAGTTATCATCGCTTTAGTTTGTTTTTCTCCTTTAGAAATTCTAACTCTAAACCTACCATCTACAATCTTTTTTATAAAAAGATTCCTCTTCTATTGGATGATCATACTGAATAGTTTTTTCATAAAATCTATCTATATATTTTAACTTTTTTATTTCTCTTAAAAAGTTTATTATTCTGTCTTCTTCTGTTAAAGAATAATAATATCTAACTTCTTTTTTTCCATAATACTAATTATCCTTTTCCAATACCTTATATTTTCATTTTTATATAGTTTTACTACTAAGTTTATCATACTAAACAAATAATACTATATATAATAATTTTTATAATACATTTTGCAAACAAGTTAAAATTAACTAGTTTTATTCCAACCTCATTAATTTCATTATAATTTTTCATAATTATACTTAATTCATCTTTTGAAATATCACCACATTTTTTATATATTCTTTTTGCAACATATGGAGCCCTAGTCATAGCATCAGTTTCTAAATAGCTTCTAACTTTGTAATAAATAAAACTTAGAAATGTTAATATGTATATTTGTAATAATTGGTTTGCTGTTTTATTAAATATTGCAAACAAACAAATGCATACAAAATACAATAAATAAAAATTAGAATAAATAAAATTAAATATCATTATTTTTTATTTTGCACAGAATGTATACATTCATGAGCTATTGTTTGAATTCTTGTAAAAAGAGTCTTTTATTTTAGCTATGCTAATTGTATTAGTTGCAACAATATATAAACTAGCTTTTGCATTATCATTGCTAACTATTTTTACATTATTATCACTATTTAGCTGTTTTAAAATCTGTTTACAAACAATCTCATTTTCTGGAAGCTTGTCTGTTATTTTGTTTAGTTCTTCTGAAAAACCTATTTCTTTTTTTTTTAATATCACTTACTTTAATTTGATATACCAGTGCCAAAATAATTAACCAAATTATACTAATAATTATTATAATAATATACTCCATTTTTCCCCCTTTTTCTTTTTATTTTTGTTAGAAATAAAATTAGACGGAGCATCTTCTTTGCTAGTTATATTTTTAATACTACTAAAAAAATTGCTCCGTCATAAAATGTTTTAAATTAATACATCTTTTATTGATTCTGCTATAATCTTGTTTATATCAGCTATCATAACATTAAATTTCACTTCTAAATCAAAATATTCTTTTATATCACTGTTTTTTACTAATATATCATATAATTCTTGTAATTTTTGTATCTTTTTCTTTGTCTTCTTCTCTTGCTTTTTATAGAAAGTACTTGCGCTTCATATCTTACTTTCTCAAACTCATCTATTTTTTCTTTTAATTCAGGATTTTCGTTTATTTTTTTGTCTTGCTAATTTATAATCTTTATATTCTTTAGATTCTTTTTATTTCATAAGCAAGTCTGTTTGCTGTATCATATACATTGTTCATAAAACTTTCATTCCTTTCTTAACTTTATGCATATGCATGTCTCTTTTTAAAGCTTAATAAATTTGTAATCTCTTTATCTGTGTTTTTAGCTTTTGTTGTCTTTTTAGCTTTTTCTTGTTCTATTTCTCTTGCTTGTTTTTCTGCCATAGTCTGACAAATAGCTTTTTCATATATATAATGTGTATCTTGAGCAATTTTTTGCCAATTAAATTCATCTTTTACTTTATTTTTAGCATTTTTTGAAATATTATCACATAATTGATGATCATATAATAAAGTTAATACAGAATCTGCAATTGAATTTGGATTTCCAGCATAACTTTTCATTCCATCTACTCCATGTTCTACAATTTCATTTAATCCTCCAACATCAGATACAACTGTTGGAATTCCTGCAAGCATTGCCTCTAATGCAACAATTCCAAATGGTTCATATGTACTTGGAAATACTGCTACATCGGCACATTTGTACATTTTTTGTACCTGTTTTGAATTTAAATATCCAGTAAAATACACTTTATTTCCAAGCCCCATGCTATCACTTTGAGCCTTTAATTCGTCAAACATTCCACCTTTACCAGCAATTACAAGTTTTGTATCATGATAACCTTGTAATATTTTTGGCATTGCTGAAATTAGGTTTTGTATTCCTTTTTCATAAACTAATCTTCCTACATAAAGAATTATTTTCTCATTATCCATTGCATATTGTCTTCTAAAGTCGTAATCTTTCTCTACTCCTGAAAAATTATTAAGATTTATTCCATTTGGAACTACATTTATTTTCTCAAAAGGTAGCCCAAATAATCTTTGCAATTCACATTTCATATAATTACTATTAACTATTACTTCTGTAGCTTCATAAGTAAGAAGCCATTCTGTATCATTAATATATCTTTGTGTCTCATCATGTATTCCACTATTTCTTCCTGATTCTGTTGCATGTATTGTTGCTACAATTGGTATTTCATATGAATTTTTTAATGTTTTTGCAGCATATGCTACAAGCCAATCATCTGCATGTATACAATCAAATTTTCCTTGTTCATTAATAATTTGACTTGCTTTTTGCTACCATGTTAAAGTTCAATTGCATAATCCAGTCAATAAAATTATTAGGGCTAATCATGTAATTATTAACTCTATAAACTTTAACTCCTTTATCATCTTCATAATCTAATGCATTTCCATCTTTATATGTTACAACAGTAACTTCATGACCATCTTTCACTAATTTATGTGACAAATCATGTACAACTCTTGCAATTCCTCCTACTATTCTTGGTGGGTACTCCCCATGTTAACATCAAAATTTTCATTTTAGCCCTTTTTTACTCCTTTCAGTTTTCTTTAGTATTTCCCTATTTTTCTACAAATAATTCTATATAACTTTTATTCAAAAGTCAATATATATTTTTAGACATTTTTTATTTTTTCTATTGTATTTTTTTTTTCATTCTGTTATAGTATATCTAAGGAAATATGAGAATTATACTAAGGAGGAAAAATGCCTAAAAATATCTAAAGATAAAGAAAAAAATAATATTGTTTCTTCAAAAAAACTCCAACAAAAAAGCAAACTAGCGTAGAAAAAATATAAAAAAAGAAGATATTTCTTCAAAAACGGTTTCTAATGCAGCAAAAAAAAGAAAAAAAGCCTACCACTGCTAAAAAGGTAGAATCTAAAAATAAACAAAAAAACTCAAGAAAATCTGATAAAAATTCAGAAACTATAGCTAAATCAAAAAAAGAGCACTGCTTCTAAAACAACTAAAGTTGTAAAAGCAAAAAAAAAGTAGCTACTTCTAAATCAAAAAAACAAACTGTTTCAAAAAAAAGAAAATAGAAATTTTAGAATACTACGATTTACCTTATCGTTATAATCAAACAGTTGTTAAATTATTAGCACAAACTCCAACAACTTTATTTGTCTATTGGGATATATCAGATTCAGATAGAGAAAATTTAAAAAAGCTATGGAGAAAAGTTTTTTGAAGAAACTAAACCTGTATTAATAATTCATAATGAAACAAATAATTATTCATTTGAAGTAGATATTAATGACTTTGCAAACAGTTGGTACTTACACATCCCTGATAGCAAATGTGTATATAATATCGAACTTGGAAGACGACCAATTTATAAACAAAATATTCAAAACAATATTAACCACACTAAAACAAATTATATTTATATAACTTCTTCAAACGAATTAGAAGCTCCAAATGACCATATTTTATTTGATAAATTAGGTGATACAGTTTATTTTAGAAATGTAAAAACGAACATTATAGAAGGTAAAAAAAATAACCTCTTTTTCATTTATACAAAATATAGGAAAAATTTATAATATTTACGATGTTTATAAAAAAATGTATCCATCTGAAGATATTAAGAATTTTGACTTTACTAATCCATCATCAGGTAATTCATCTTCATTTTTTAAATAAATTAAAAAGTATGTCATACTTTTTAGCTTTGACATACTTTTTCTAAATTTCAACAATATACCAATAACAATATAATATAAACAAAGGAGAATTAATATATGAGTAACCCAAAAAGGATATGTAAGTTTTATATTACATGCACATTTACCTTTTATGCATCACCCAGAAAGTGAAGATTATTTAGAGGAGGAATGGCTATATGAAGCAATTTCTGAAACATATATACCATTGCTTACAAATTTTCAAAAATTAGTAGATGAGAACGTTGATTTTAAAATAACAATGTCACTTACTCCCCCTTTATTAAACATGTTTGATAACAAGTTACTACAAAAACGATATATTAAATATGTAAAAAAAACATATAGAACTTGCCCAAAAAAGAATTAAAAAGAACTTTATATGATGAACGATTAAACAGTCTTTCAAAATACTATGTAGATAGATATTCTAATGATCTACATTTATTTAAAGATGTATATAATTGTAATTTAATATCTGCTTTCAAGCACTTCCAAGATATAGGTGTTTTAGAAATCATCACTTGTGGAGCAACACATGGATATTTTCCCATTCTTTATACAACCGAGCAAACTGTTAAAGCTCAAATTGCAGTTGGTGTTCAAACATATAAAAAATATTTTGGAAAAAATCCTCGTGGAATCTGGCTTCCAGAATGCGGTTATGTCCCTGAAGCAGATAAATATTTAAGGGAGTTTGGAATACAATATATCATAACAGAATCACATGGTATTTTATATGCTGACCCTACTCCTATTTATGGTACATTTGCTCCAATAGTTTCTCCAGATGGTATTGTTGCATTTGGGCGTGATATGGAATCTTCAAGACAAGTATGGAGTTCTATTAATGGTTATCCTGGAGACTTTAATTATCGTGAGTTTTACAGAGATATTGGCTACGAAGCTGATTATGAATATATAAAAACCATATATTGCCTCAAACGGAGCAAGAGTTCATACTGGAATAAAGTACTATAGAATCACAGGTAAAACAGAAAATAAAGATTATTACAATTTACAATGGGCAAAAGATTCTGCTGAAAAACAAGCTGGTCACTTTTTAGATAGTAGAACAGCTCAAATAAATAATCTTGCCCCTTTAATGGAAAATCCGCCAATAATATTATGTCCATACGATGCTGAACTTTATGGTCACTGGTGGTATGAAGGTCCTTATTGGTTGTACATCTTATTTAAAAAAATACATTTTGACCAAGATAATTTTAAATTAATCACACCGGGTGAATATATTGATAAATACCCTCTTATCCAACAAAGTACTCCTTGCCGTTCTAGTTGGGGTGCAAATGGTTATAGCGAAGTTTGGCTTAACCCTACTAATGACTACGTCCATAGACATTTACATGTTGCTGGTGATAGAATGGTAGAATTATGTCATACATTTCCAAACGAAAATGACAAAATAAAAAGAGAAGCTCTAAATCAATGTGCAAGAGAACTTCTCTTAGCTCAAAGTAGCGATTGGTTATTTATTATAACAAACGGAACAATGGTTGATTATGCTAAAAAAAGAATCAAAGATCATATAGGAAGATTTACAAAATTATATAATCAAATAAAAGCTGATGAAATTGATAAAGATTTTCTAAAATCAATTCAGAAAAAAGACTGTATCTTCCCTGAAATAGACTATATGATTTATTATTAATAAAAAAATCTATCTTTTTATGTAGCTACTAAAAAAGATAGATTTTTTTATGTACGTTCTATTAAATATCTAATTTATAATATTGTTTACATAAATATAGACTTTTGATGTATTTTATGCTATAATTTATATATTATGATAAAAAAAAGGAATTTTATATATGAATAATTATGATGATATAGAGTTTAAATACAATTATACAATTGATAAATTAAATACTTTGTTTAAAAATATACTATTAGAAAAAAAATTATATAAATCAAGAACCAATTAATTTTATAACTACTATTTCTTTTATTAGTAAATTATACCCTCGGAGAAAAAAGAGTTTTAAATCAAATATTATATATCTATTTTGATTCAGAAGATTCTCTTCTTGATAGAACATATGATTTAATCAACATATATGATTATATGAAAGGAGTACTATAAAATATGCATAACTATAAAATTGATAAATCTTTAGATTTTTTACAAAAAGCAGTTTCAAATAACTCTCCATTATTTAAAGATATTGCCTTTACTTTTGAAGGAAAAAAAACAATATGATATCTATAAAAGAAAACTAGAATTAGCATTTCCAGGAAGAGATGTTGATTTTATGTCAGTAGCAACACATCTTTTAAAAATTTATTCACAATTTTTTACTGATTTTAAATCAATAGAATCTATGATTGTTAAAATAGACTCTAATCAAACAGATTTAAAGCCAAAATTTCAAAGTCAAAAACTTAGTGAGCTTTTAAATACAAATTTAAGCAATTTATGCAAAGCTTTACAAGAAACACGGCTGTATAGATACTTTGTTATATAAACATAACAAAATTTGTGCTAAAAATAAACTTTCAGTTTTAGATGTTTCACCTGAACAATTAAATGCTGAATTTGATAGAAATTCACGTTGTTCAAAATCAGAAAGTTATATAAAAACTGCCTTTTGGCTTAATAAATTTATTAAATATCTAGATTCTATGGAAGGACAAATACTTTTAGATTATGACAGTTCTTATATTGATACAAAGTACTTTATCTACATCACAAAAGATCAGTTGTTATTAATTGCTCAAAAGCAAAAACAATTTTTATCAACAATATATAATTCTAGTTTTAATAAAGATCAAGAAACTGAATATATCAATTCTTTCCAAGACTCATATTCACAATTATTATCACCTATTTTTAATACACATATGAATCTTGCAAAAGATTATAAATTAATAAGAGCTTTTGAATATATGAAAGGTGAATTATATTCATCTAAAGATACATATATTAACAGTATACTTATAGACCGTTTATTAGACGAAAGTCTTAACCATGGTTTTTCTCTTATTCCAAATTGGGGAATTACACAAGATTCTATAGATCAATCAAAATATATATTGTCCGTACATTTACCAAGCTATCTATTTCCTTGTACATTCCATTATCCAAAAATATCATTAAAAAACACAATGAAATATCTAGAACTTCCATATTTAGACATTCCTCATTTTGATATTTCTAAATATTTTACTGACAAAGATAATAACGTTTTCCCTGTAAATGTTATCTGCTCTGCCAACCAAGAAAGAAAAAAAAGAAATAAAAAAAAGCAGCTAGACAAAGTCCACAAAATAAAATTTTAGTATATATTAATAATCATTTAGATAGATATAAATATATAGAAGATTCATATCACATAGAATTCGATGATTAATTTTTTTTATTTTCTATCTTTTATTAGATTATTATTTAAAAAAAATAAATGTATTCCTTAAAATTCAAAAAGTTGTTAAACAGTGAAAAAAAGAGGTTACATTTATTTTTTATTTTTTACAAAACTATTAATTTATTATCTATTAATTTTCCAAAATTATAAAAAAATTAATAAAATATATTGCGATTTTTTATAATCTCTGTTATTATATATAGGTATTTGAATTTTTTTTCATGCCCGAGTGGCGGAATTGGCAGACGCACACGACTCAAAATCGTGCGGGAAACCATGTGGGTTCGAGTCCCACCTTGGGCACCAGTTACATATTCCATATCTTAAATTTAGCAATGCATTATATAACAATCAAAAATAAAAATTTGGTTGTTTTTTATTTTATCAAAAAAAGAATATCTATAATTTAGATATTCTTTTTTTAGTTATTTTTTGATAAAATCTATTAAATTTATTCTTGTTCTATTAACATATCTTTTTTTGTAAGTCTGTCCTATAAATTGTTGCACCTATTTTTTCTAATCTTTTAACCACTTCTTCATGTGGATGTCCATACTTATTTCCTGTACCTACTTCTATAATAGCAATTTTAGGTTGTACTTGTTCTAAAAAGTTTAGTGAAGAACTTGTTGACGAACCATGATGACCAACTTTTTAATATATCTGTTTTAGGCCATTTTCTTGCATCTTCATTCACCTTTTCTGCATCTCCCATAAATAGATAGCTTTTTTGTTATTATATTGCATTCTAATTACTATAGATGTAGAATTTAAATTTGAAGAATCTTCACCTGTTGACATCACTTCACAGTTGGCATTTCCAACTTTAAAAGTATCTCCTATTTTAGGTGATGTAATACTTAATCCTTTTTTGTTAATTGAATCTAGTACATCTTCAAAAGTTTTGGTATTTGCTTGTACTTTTGGCATATATATAGTTCCTATATCAAATGCATCAATTACATTGTCTAGCCCTCCAATATGATCTTCATGTGGATGTGTTCCAATTACATAATCAAGTTTTGTTATTCCTAGCTTTTTGATATTACTTACAGCTAGTTCTCCGTCATCATTATTTCCTGCATCTATTTGCATTGTTTGATTATTGTTAACTATTAACATGCTATCGGCTTGTCCTACATCAAAATAATATACTTTAAGATTGCTTGTATCTGTAATTTTCTGTATTACATTTTCTCCATATGATATAGTTATTCCATCCAAAGACTCTTTATTTACATCTGCAGAGGTACTTTTTTTTTCTGCAAACTTTCCTATTTGACCATTTGTTCCACCTAAAACTAAAAGTATAATTCCAATAACAATTGTTATAATTAGTTTTATAATATTATTTTCTTTAACTTTTCTCATCTTTTGCCCCCAAAATATTTTTTTTCCTAATTATTCCATAAACTATCCATTTTTTGTTTTATTCTATCTTCTATTTTCTTTTGTTCTTCTAAATCAATTTCATATTTGCCATTTTTTAATTTTAATACTGTTCCTTCTTTTTGAACCTTCTGGCAAATCTTCTATTTTTATATCAATCATTTCTTTTGTTTTGCTTTTTTTTCACAAACAGCATATTCACCTTCAAACCTATCTATTATTAAAACATCTTGCATCTTCTCTATCCTTTCTGAAAGCTCTTTTAAAAAATGTGATATATTTGCTAAATATATTTTATCATCCATATTTTGACTTAAATTATTATCTTTAAAATTATTTATTTCCATATGCAGTCCTCCCAAAAATAATTAAAATGCCCCCTACTTTTTAAAGTTTTATAATATATAAAATCCAAAACTCTTTTAATATATTCAAATTTTCTTTAATATATCAAAAGAGTTCATTTTGCGCAAGTTTTTTTATGATTTTTCGTAATATTTTATTTGTATTAAGTTTTTAATTATCTTTTAATTTTTGATTCGAATATTAGTTCTAATCTATTATTTATCTTGTTTTTATGTATTAATTCTATTTTGTTAAAATTACATTTTTAAATTTTCCTTAAATATATATTTTTTATCTACTTATATATAACCCTTACTTAAAAATCAGGAACATACTCTTCTTCATGTTCTCCTAATTCTTGAATATAACCATTTTTAAAATTTAATGTATATAAAAAATTTTCTATTATTTTATATTCTTTTTTTAGTTATTTTCCTATTTAATAATTCTATATTTTTAGCATTATATGTAGGAAAATATTGTGCCATAACACTAATATAAACATTATCTCCTAAATTTTGTTTAATCCATTTTAAAATATTTTTAGTATTTTGCATATAATTTGGTAATATCAAATGTCTTATTATTATACCTTTTTTTATTATTCCATTATCATCAAATTCAGGATATCCAACCTGACTAATCATTTCTTTTATTGCTTCTGTAGCAATTTTAAAATAATTATTTATATGAGAATACTTTTTCGCAATTTCATCAGAATAATATTTTAAATCTGGTAAATATACATCAACATATCCATTCAACATTTTTATTTTTTTTACACATTCATATCCATTTGTATTATATAAAATAGGTATATATAATCCATTCTTTTTAGCTATTTTTATTGCTTCAATTATTTGAATTGCATACATTGTAGGTGTTACTAAATTAATATTTAGAGCTCTTTTTTCTTGCTGCTCAATCATTATTTTTGCAAGTTCTTGTATTGTTACTTCATAGCCTTTTCCTTTTTGACTTATTTCATAGTTTTGGCAATATTCACAAGACATATTACAGTTTGAAAAAAAAATAGTTCCAGAACCACTTTCACCACTAATACATGGTTCCTCATATTGATGTAATGACACTAATGCTATTTTTATTTTATCAGTTGCTTTACATCTTCCTATATTACCATTTAATCTATTTACTTTACACTTATGTGGACAAATTTCACATTTTTCAAGATATTTTTCTACATTCATTTTTCTATCCTACTTTTTCTTTTTATTTTTATATTATCTTTTTTTTATTAGTATAATTGGTGTTAATTCTTTTTCCTTGCCCGGCTGGATTATCTTTTATTATTTCAAGCATTTCTTGCTCTGTTAATTCTTGTTTCATTTTTGGTGAATACCCTAATAAATCTTGACCTAAATCATTTGCATCTACTATCATACATGGTATTTTGGTTTTTTCTTCAATTTCTCTACATACATCATATGGTTTATCAGGATTTTCTATTCCATAATTTCCATATTCTTCAAAAACATTTGAATAAAAACCATCTAGTCCAGCTACATCTCTTCCTACTATTTTATAAAATATTCCTTTTTACCAAAAATTTTACCTATAGCAGAACAAATAGCTGCATATATTGTTTTTAATAATCCTGTTTTTTGTATACAATATGCCATTTTTAAAGTATTATTTACTCCTTGTCCAGCTGTAGATTTACTTGCAAATCTTGACAAAAATTTTGCCCAAAATCCTACATGTAATTCATCTTTATATACCACTCTGTTTTGACATAATGCAATCATTTTCTCACTTATACTAATTTTGTCTCCTTCTTCATATACTGGTTTAACATATTTATTAATTATATCTATATAATCTTCATTTAATTTTACAAAATGAGTTTTTATTGCATATCTGCAATATGTATTTTCTCCAACAGTTATTTCTAAACTTTTTTTTCTCATTTGCTTTTAATTCCATATTTTTATCCTTTCTATATATGAGAATTAAACATGAATAAATTATAACATGTATTTCACTATTTTGTTAGTTTTATTACTACTTTTTTTGCTTTTTCGTATTTCCTTTTTCGACATGATTGTTATATTAATTCATATTTTTTCCAAGCATATTAATTAAAACTTAAAAAAGCTTAAATTTCTTTTATTTTTTTAAATTTAGTGATATAATTTTATCTTGTAAAGGAGGAATATAATAATGATTTCAACTAGTAAACTAAATGTTAGATATGCAGAAACAGATCAAATGGGTATAGTACATCATTCTGTTTATGCTGTTTGGTATGAGGTTGCACGTACAGATTTTTGTAAAGCTGCTGGACTACCTTATAAAAAGAAATGGAAAAGGCCGGAGTACTAACACCACTTGTTAGTTTAAACTGCAAATTTATAAAGCCTGCTTTTTTTATGATGATACTCTAGAAATAAAAAACTAGAATAAGTAAATTAACACCTGCAAGAGTAGAATTCTCTTATGAAGTATATAGATTTCCTGACGAAAAGCCTATAAGTACTGGAACTACTATGCATGCATTAGTAAATAAAAGATTTACATCCTATTAACACAAAAAAAAGTTCATCCAGATATATATGCTATAATGCAAAACTCTATGGAATAGAATTTTTAAATATGTTCTTTGAATCAAATTTTCGTGTAGGATTAAATCATATTAATCAAAATCGGTGAAATTACTTTAGTCGGATTATTAGCTATATTAGAAGAAGTAGCAGAAATGCATTCTGCAAGTGTAGGACTTGGTCTTAACGATTTTGATAAAACTAAATTAACTTGGGCTTTAATTAATTGGAAATTAAAATTAATTAATCATTGCAGATATGGTGAATTTTTAAAAATAAAAACTTGGGCAAGAAATGCTAATAAAATTTGTTCTTATCGTGATTTTGAAGTTTATGATAGTAATAATAACTTACTTGCTATTGCAACTTCGAAGTGGGTTTTAATAGATATTAATATGGGTAGCATTATTAAAATTGAAGACAATGTAATTCGGAAAGTATGAACCAGAAGAAAAAAGCGTTTTTAATATACTAACAGTGCCTAAATTAAAAAGAGCCTAATGTTTCTGAATATAAATATTCATATACTTGTAAAAAATATGATATAGATGTAAATGGTCATATGCACAATTTAAATTATATAAACTTAGCATATGAAACATTACCAGAAGATATTTATTCATTTGATTTTAGAAACATTGAAATATTATATAAAAAGCAAATAAAAACTGGTGATACTGTTGATTGTTTATATTCTAAATTAGAAGATTCTAATATAATAACAATCAAAAATAAAAGAAACAAATTCTACTAATGCTATATTAAAAATATTTTAGTAGTTTAAATATATAAATAAAAACACATAAATTTATATAAAAAAGATGAAAACTATAAAATACTATTTTTGTATTTCTAAAGTTTCCATCTTTTTTTTATTTATTGCTTATATTTTTTATTTTATAAATAATACAAACTATTTATTATTATCCAACAATTTTTCTAGCTTTAAACAACTATTTCATAATTTATTAATCTTGTAAAATCTCATTTTTAAAACTTGTTCCATTTTCTAATTTTTCTAGCCCAAGTATATCTAGTATTGTAGCTGAAATATCTGCATATGTCTCTCTTGTTCCTAAGTTAACATTTTCTTTTATATTTTTTCCATATACCAATACCGGAACATATTCTCTTGAATGATCTGTACTTTTTTGTACTTGGATCATTTCCATGATCAGCTGTAATAATCAACATATCTGTATTTTTCATACTATTTATCATATCTGGTAATTTTCCATCAAAGTATTCTAAAGCTTTTCCATATCCTTCTATATTATTTCTATGTCCATACAACATATCAAAATCAACTAAATTAGTAAAAATTAATCCTTTCGAATCTTTTTTTTTATACATTCTATAGTTTTATTTATTCCATCTGCATTTCCTTCTGTATGAATTGCTTTTTGTTATTCCCCTTCCTGAAAACAAATCTTCTATCTTTCCAATTGCAATAACTTCATACTTATTATTCTTTTCTATTACATCCAACATGTTTTTTCCAAAAGTAGATGATTCAAAATCTTTTCTATTATATGTTCTTACAAAATTATCTGCTTTTTTCTCCTACAAAAGGTCTTGCAATTACTCTTCCTACATTATATTTTGGATTATCTAACATTTTTCTTGCAATCTTACATATTTCGTATAATTTTTTCTACAGGTATTATCTCTTCATGTGCCGCTATTTGAAAAACACTATCTGCAGAAGTATACACAATTGGATATCCAGTTTTTATGTGTTCTTCACCAAATCTTTTTAATATTTCTGTTCCAGAACCAACTTCATTGCAAAGGATTCCCTTTAGTCCAGTTTTTTGTTTAAATTCTTCTATCATTTCTTCTGGAAAAGCATTAGGATATGTTGTAAATCCTGGATTCTTTATATATCCAGCCATCTCCCAATGTCCTACAGGACTATTTTTACCACATGCCTTTTTCTGCAAGTCTTCCATAACATCCTGTTGTTTTATCTATTTTTTCATTTATTTTTAATCCATCAATATTATAAAGCCCTAATTTTTCTCATATTTTGTAATTTTAGAGATGTGTTGTTATAAATTCCCTCTAAAGTATTACTTCCACAATCACCATATACATTAGCATCTGGAAGCTCTCCTACTCCAAATCCATCAAGTACAATAATAATCGCTCTATTTATCATCATTTTTCCTCCTTTGGTTTTAATCTATATTCATAGATCTTTATTGTTTTAATTACATTCTCATATTCGTTTTTTGCAAAACTAATTTTTTTTTTTTAATTTTCCTGTTAGCTCTCTATCAAATCGACTCAAATATAATAAAGTTTCTGAGTTATCTTCTATTCCCTCTTCTATATTATTCCCCTTATACATGATACAATTTGTGTATAAAAGTAGTGGTGAGCCCTCTGGAAGATTATATTTTATTATATCCATACTTTTTTCTGTTGCTTCTTTTTTTTATTATATTATCTGGATTAATATTAGCTATACACCAGTCTGACATAGTATTTTGGTTTAATATAGAATATAAAGAAATATCATATGGAATTGTTATTTTATCATATTCTTTTCCAATATTTTTTAAATTTGCTTATATTTTCTTTAAAATCTTTTACTGTAGTTTTTTCCCCTAAATGAAGTATTTGATATTTATCTTTTCTTTTCTTTTTTGTCTTCTTCTTTTTTTATTTCTTCTGGCTTTTTTATCTATATTTCCAAATATATCAAAATATATAACTTCTCTTTCTTTACTTTTTTTTCGTTTTTCAACTTTTCTTGTTTTAGTACTGTACTAATATATAAATTGTCTTCTTCTTCTATTTCTTTTTTACAAAATATATTTATAACATCTACATAATCTTTCATAACATATAATGCATCAACTTCATTTTTAGATAATAATTTTTTTTTTGTAAAGCATCCATTTTTCTTCAAAATCTTTTAAATCTTCTTGGTAATTAAACACTTTTTTAGCTTTATTTTTCTGCTCTTGTTCTAATTTTTTCTGCTTCTGTTAAAGCATTTGGAACATCTTTATTGGTAAATTTCCAAAATTCAAATATGCTACGTTTATGTTCTTCTATCTCTTGTATATATAAATCTGCATTTTCTATCTTTTTTTATCTAAAATTTTAATTTTTCTCTTCTAGTGATTTTATTTCTAATATTTTATTATTATATATTGTATCTTTTTTTTTTTCTAATATATGGCAAATAGTAAGTAAATCTTCTATTGTATATCTATCTTTTATTTTCGAAATTAAATTCGCCTTCATTTTCTTCATTTTCTGCAAATTCTATTATTTTAGGAATATCATCTAATCTTTTTATATTCATTTTTTTTTTACTTTTTTAGATTTGAAAAAATATTTAAATCTTCAATAAAAGTTTTTTACATTGCAAAAACATAACTATTTGTTTTTCTTTGCTACTATATTCTTGATTTTTCTTTCGCAATCATCTTTTAAGTTATTAATTTTTTCTTCGAATTCTTTATTTTTTCTATAAGTTCTTTTGTAGTATCTATTTGTTTGTTAACTTGTTCTTTTATAAAAGCTTCCATATCTTTAAATTCTATTTCTTGCTCATCGAAACTAAATTTTAATAAACCATCATCATCTATATTACTTTCAAATTTATAAAGATATTTTAAATCAGATCCTATAATAAATAAAGCTTTCATTAATTTATATTTTTCATCAGCTTCACTTTTATTGTTTAATATTAATTTGTAGTCACTTTCGATTCCTCTATATATGTTAGTTTTTCCTACAATTTGTATTTCTAAATTATTTTCTTTGTCATAAACTTCATATACAGCAGGCCATTTTTAGTAAAAACCATAAATAATTTTCTATATCTGCTATTTGTTTTTATTAAGCAGTTCTTCAGAATATTCTTCATGACATATTGGCACATAAATTTTTTATCTATATTATTTTTTTAAACAACTAATTTTTTTCTTTTATCAAATAAAACAAAGCAGCATTATCTTTTTTCACTTAATGGAACCAACATAAAATATTTGTTGTCATTTTCTGAATAATAAATTTGCCACTTATAACCATTTTTATATTTTATACTGTATGGCATTTTTTTTATTCAATATCTTTTTTGTTCTTCCTCTATTTCCTGTATTTCCTCTATATTAGTGTTAGATAATGCTTCTAATAATTCACTTTGTTTTTTATCCTCAAAATATTTTGATATATGTGTAGCTGATTTATATTTTTCTTTGAGACTTGCAAGTCTTGGTGCCTTGCAAATAAATATTTCAATTTCATCAACAGATATATATTTATACACTTTATATGTTGCATCATCAAATTCTTTCAAAATCTTATAATTTATTTTTTTCTCTTGATTTAGATTAGTTGGTATATTACTTAAATCTAGATCTATATATTTTAGTTTATCATCTATACTATTTTTTTCAGTTCTTTTACATCCCCAGGCATAATTACCTCCTAAAATATTTTATATTAGTATATCAATAAAAAAATAATAAGCAATATTTTTTTGCTTATTATTTTCTATTAATTTATTACTATTTTTCTTCTTTTTTTATAGCTTATTTTATTTCACATAATTTTCAATTTCATATTTTATTTTAGATATAAATTCTTCTACTTTAATAGCTCCTATATCTCCTTCTTTTCTTGAACGAACTGAAACTGTGTTTGCTTCTACTTCTTTATCACCTATTACTAACATATAAGGAACTTTTTTCTAGTTGTGCTTCACGAATCTTATATCCTATCTTTTCATTTCTGTCATCTAATTCTACACGTACCTTATTTTTCATAAGTTCTGATTTTATTTTTTGACAATATTCTACTTGTGAATCTGATATTGGTAATAATTTTACTTGTACTGGTGCAAGCCATGTTGAAAAGCCCCTTTTGTTTCCTCAAGTAAGAATGAAATAAATCTGTCTGAACTTCCAAGTATGGCTCTGTGAATAACAACAGGTCTATGCTCTTTTTCCATCTTCACCAATGTATGTCAAATCAAATCTTTCAGGCAATGCAAAGTCTAGTTGACATGTTGGAATAGTAACATCATGATTTAAAGCTGTTTTAATTTGAATATCTATTTTTGGACCATAAAATGCAGCTTCACTTTCTGCTTCGTAAAAGTCTATATTTAGTTCTTTTAAGATTTCTCTTAATTGGCTTTCTGCTGTTTCCCACATTTCATCATTGTCTATGTATTTTTTCTTTATTATTTTTATCACGTAATGATAGTCTAAATGAAAATGATTCTCTTGGGAATCCAAAGTCTTTTAAGTATACTTCAAAAATTAAATTTAAAACTCTTCCTACTTCTTCTTTTATTTGATCTGGTCTTACAAATAAATGTGCATCATTTTGACACATTTGACGTACTCTCTCTAATCCGCAAACACTTCCGCTATCTTCATATCTAAAGTCATTTGCAAGTTCGCCTATTTTTATTGGTAAATCTCTATAAGAACGCATTTTATTCTTATATATTAACATATGATGTGGACAATTCATTGGTCTTAAAACCATTTCTTCTGTATCCATCTTCATTGCTGGGAACATATCATCTTTGTAATGATCCCAATGCCCACTTGTCTTATATAACTCAACATTTGCAAGTGATGGTGTATATACATGGCTATATCCTAAAGCTATTTCTTTATCTTGTATATATCTTTCTAATGTTCTTCTTATTGTTGCTCCTTTTGGTAAATACATTGGAAGCCCTGAACCAACTAGTTTATGTGTCATAAATAATTTTAGTTCTTTACCTATTTTTCTATGATCACGTTCTTTTTGCTTCTTCTAATAAATGCATATGTTCTTCTAACAAACTTGCTTTTGGAAAAGATATTGCATAAATTCTTTGAAGCATTTTGTTTTTTTTTCGCTACCTCTCCAATATGCACCAGATGAATTTAAAATTTTGATTGATTTAACTTTCCCTGTACTCATTAAATGTGGTCCCGCACAAAGATCTGTAAATTCTCCTTGCTTATAGAAACTAATTTCCTCACCATCTTTTAAATCATTTATCAATTCTTGCTTATATGGTTCATCTTTCATTAGTTCTAAAGCTTCTTTTTTTTTGGTAAAAAAGAAAATCTTTCTATTGGTAAGTTTTCTTTTATTATTTTTTTCAGTTCTGCTTCTATTTTTTCTTTGTCTTCATCTGTAAAAGGTTTTTCTGTATCAAAATCATAATAAAAACCTTCATCTATTGCTGGTCCAATTGCAAGTTTTACTTCTGGAAATAATCTTTTTATAGCTTGTGCCATAATATGTGATGTTGTATGCCAATAAGCTTTTTTTTACCATCTATGCAACTATCAAATGTTAATATTTCTAATCTACAATCTTCATTTATTATTGTTCTTAAATCTTTTTTACTTCTCCATTTACTTTTTCCAGCTGTTGCAACTCTTGCTAATCCTTCACTTATACTTTTGCAATTTCAAAAATACTTTTTCCTGATTCTATCTCTTTTATAGAACCATCTTTCAGTTCAATTTTAATCATTTTATACTCCTCCTTTTACTTTTTATAATTTTAAATAAATAACAAAAGACACTCCTATAAATGACTTATTTGTGCATTTATAGGAGTGCTTTTAATATAAACACGGTTCCATCCTATTTTTTACTTAATTAAACTTTTTAACGCAAAGTATACGTCTAGTTTTTTGTTCTAGAAACTAATAAGGTAGTTTTTCAAATATGTTTTTCTAGATTAGCTTGCAGCCTTTTGACTAATCCTCTCTGTAGATAACCTTTATTTTACTTTGTCTTATTCTTCGTTTTTTTTATTAACATATTTTTATTGTACTATGATTTTTTTATTGTCAACCCAAAGTAAAAAATTTTCTAATTTTCTAAAATTTCTACTAAATATGCATTCGCATTTCCTACATCATCTGTAAAAACTAAATAAAAATTAAATTTATTTTAGAAAGTGCACCTATATTGACTCAACACATATTCTTAATCCTTGCGGATTAGTTTTATCAAACACTTTTAAAAGTCAAACCTGAATACATTTTCTTTATTCTATCATTAACATCTTCAGTTAATGATATTTTTTCCAAGGTCAAGTTCATATATTCTAACAGTATTAAATTTATCTAATTGATTATTTTCGTTATTTAATTCTTCCATAGCATTACTTATTTGACTTCTTACACTTTCATTATCTCCATCTTGTATTCCAGCTTCTCCAATATTTATTATTGAATTCAATAATTCCTTTATATCTTTTATTTTTATTTTTATATAATCATTTTTTTGATAAATCTCTTCTCTTTTTTTTCTCTGTTTGTCATATCATCGGCCGAAACTAACTTTAAAGAAATTTTCTCTCATACAATTTATATTATACCTAAGACTTGGTTTATTTGGATTTATTATAGCAATAATAATCTGATCATAATCTTCAAAATACTTCTGTGTTTCTATTTCAAGACTGTCTTTTTCTTAAACTTCCCTTTTTATTTCACTATAATTATTACTTTTAATCCCAACAACATTTTTTTCTTCCTATAATAACATAGTTCAAATTATTTTCACTACTTATATCTATATATGTATTATTTTTAAAATTAGCTTTTTTCTATATAATAGTAATTCATTGCATACCCTAAAACATTTTCTTCATTTTTTTGATATGATTCTGATAATTTTTTTGTGTTTTTAGGAAGTTTATATGCTTTAAAAGTTTGATGTTCGTACTCATTTGTAACATTTCTTTTTGCTAATTCCATCATCACTTCTGGAAATTTCTCCCCTGCACTTTTTACTAAAAATCCCAGTGCATCTTCATATTTCATTGATTCTAACATCTTCTTTTTTTCCGTCTGTTACAATTTCTTCATACACTTTAGCAAAAGTAAAACTTTGATATCCACTTTCCGTATTTATTGTTTTATTAGAATTTAAAACATAATGTGTAGCCCATCCACTAAAAACGTTCTTTTCATCTTTTTGAATCATTTATACTTGCGCTAACCCAATTGGCTGTTGTTTCACTAGTAAAATCTCCTGAAGAAGCATCTTTATATTTACCATCTCCGCAATAATATTTTTGGAAATGATGAAACAATTCATGTGTATATATTAATTTTAAATTTTCAGAATTTTTACTTCTGATGGTCTTATTACTATATACGGAAAATATGGCACCCCTGCATATTCTGTATCTGAAAAAGATAGTAGTAGTGTTGTTAACCAACTTAAATCTTGAACATAGTATGCTAATGTTGCTTCAGATTCTTCTAAACTATCTGAATTATATAAATATATATTCATTGCTTTTTTGTAAATAATTATCATCTATATTATTTTTTTGCAAAATCATGCACATTTCTCCTCTAGTACTTGATGATGCTTGACCACTATTCATTGAACTTGAATATTGATATTTTATATTATATTCATCTTCAATTTTCTTTACTACATCTTCAATTTCATCAGATAATTTTTCAACATCTTTGTCGCTAACTTTTGACTTTCCTTTATCTGTATACCATATTAAAAAATTATTGTTTTTACTTAACTTCACTTTTGTTATAGTTTGCTTCATGTCAGCACTTCCTGCATATACAGCTCCGTATTCTTTATAATTATTATCTCCTTTTTTGACTATCAGAACTAAATTCTATTTCAGATAAATTTGTTTTTTTCATATAAGTATCTTACTGTCTCTTTGCTTAATTTGTTTTGATACTTCTTAGCTATATCAAAAACATTATTAAACATTCTATCATTATTATTTGATTTATATTTACTATCCATTTTGACTTTTCAAATTCTTCATATGCAAGTTGCTGTACATATTTATCCTCTGAAATGTTACCTTCTTCAAAATCCTTTTTTTTTTTTCTGATGATGTCAATTCCTGAATTTTTTCTATTTCTTTTTGGTCATTTGCTTCTAATTTATTCTTCACAAAAGGTATCACTACTTTAAAGACCAAAAACAATAATACTATTAGCATTAAAACTATTAAACATCCTGATTTTTTTTCTTCTTTACTTTTTTCTTTTTTATTTTTGGCTTAATCTCATTTTCTAATTTAGATTTTTCACTTTCTTCTTTTCTCTTACAATTTAAACATTCTCCATTTTCATTTAATTCACTTCCACACTTATTACAAAACATATTATCCCCCTCTTTTCTTTTTGCTTCTATCAAAATTTTAACATAACAATATATCCAGTTTCAATTTTTTATTTAAATTTTATGCATATCTAATAAAAAACATAATATACATTAATTAAAGCATTGTACAAACATTTTTTAAGGGGTAAATTATTACATGGATGAAAATTTAAAATTATATGAGGATATAGCAAAACGTACAGATGGCGATATTTATGTTGGTGTAGTTGGTCCAGTAAGAACAGGAAAGTCTACTTTTATAAAAAAACTTTATGGATTTATTAGTTATTCCTTAAAATTAAAAGCAACTGCTCCTTCATTGCATATAATAAAAGCTAATATCGAAACTGAAGTTTCTCCTATTGTGGGTTCTGAAAAACAATCCGAAGATTTAGTAAATTATTTACTTTCAGAATTTGAAAATGATCCTCTATTTTGTTAATCTCCTAGACATATTCCTATACTTCTAGCAGTTTTAACTAAATCGTGATCCATAGTAACTTTTCTTATATTACTTTCTTTTGTGTTTCCAGATACCGCACCTATTTTTTTTTATTTTGGCCTACAACATCCTCTAATGAAACAGAATCTAATTTTCCATCTTTTATTACTGTCAAAACATTAAACTTACCTTCCATTGCAAGTTCCATTGCTTTTTGCACCATATTTAGTAGATAATACTCTATCAAATGCTGTTGGAGTTCCTCCTCTTTGCATATATCCGAAGTACTGTACATCTTGATTCTAAACCTGTTAATTTTTCTAATTCTCTGGCAACTTTTTCTCCAGCGCCTCCTAATTTTGTGTTATCTACACCTATTCCATTATCTCTTGTTGCTGCAACAGTTATTGTTCCACCTTTTGGCATTGCTCCTTCTGCTACTACAACTATACTAAATTCTTTTCCTTTTTTTCTTCTTTCCTCTACTTTTTTACAGCACTTTGTATATCATATGGTATTTCTGGGATTAAAGCAATATCTGCTCCTCCTGCTATAGCTGACTCTAAAGCAATCCATCCGAGCATACCTTCCCATAACTTCTAGCACCATAATTCTATGATGTGTTTCTCCTGTTGTATGAAGTCTATCTAGTGCTTCTGCTGCAACAGATACTGCTGTATTGTATCCAAATGTAATATCTGTACATGCTACATCATTATCTATTGTTTTTGGTACTCCTATTACGTTTATTCCTTTTAAAGAAAAATCTCTTGCAGATTTTTTTTGTGTTCCATCTCCACCTAATGTGAATATACAATCAAAACCATCTTGTTTAACATTTTCTACACATTTATCAGATAAATCTTTATATACGATCTCTCCATTTTCTTCTACTTTATAATGAAATACATTAGCATTTGTTGAAGATCCAATAATTGATCCTCCCTTTGGTAAAATTCCTGAAGCAGAACTACTATTTTGTGTACTTAATCTAACATAATTATTTTTTAATAAACCTCTATAGCCATCTATAAATCCATAACATTCAATATTATTGTGCTCTGCTGTTTTTACAATAGCCCTTATTACTGCATTAAACCCGAGAAACATCTCCACCATTTGCTAGTATTGCTACTTTTTTAATCATAAACTTCCTCCATAAAATTGTAAATTTTTTCTTATGTTTTTAATATTATATCAATAATTTTATATTTTACAAGTACTTTTTACAATTTTTATTTATTCTTTTATTTAAAGCCTTAAATATGTCCCTCTTCATTTTATAACATTTTCATTATCGTTAATATCATACTATGTAAAATTAATTGTAAATTATAATTTAAAACTTACAATTATTTTTTACTCTATTTAATTTTTATTTATAGACACAAAAAAAAACACTTATGTTATTATAAAAGCTGTAAACGAACTTACTATTCGTATTTTTAATTTCAGGGGGTGTACATATGACAAAAAAAATTTTATCAATTTTTTTTAATACTTATTTTATTATTTTCTTTAACTGGTTGTAACAAAAAAATAATTCAAATGATAATTCAACCTCATCTGAAAGTCAAACTAATTCAGATTCTAATTCAGGAGATTTAAACCAAAATTCAACATCTGGCTCTAGCTCAGAAATTGCAAAAAGTAACTATTGATGATTGTAAAACTGCAATTGATGATACTTTTTAAAGTTATGAACTATCTATCTAATAAATTACCTCTTTTAGCTCACAACTCTATCAATATCCAGTTTAATAGTTCTACAAAAAAAGTAAGAATTTCTCCTGATAGTATATTTAGAAAAAGAAATTACTGGTATTCTTTATAAAGCTGCTTCTGGACATTCTTCTAATTCTTCACAATCATATTTACTTGGTGAAGTACTTGATACAGATATTAAAGGCTCTATAAAATACAGAAGGTCCAGTGACTTTATGATAAACTCTATTAATGATAATAGTGATGTTAATTCAAAATTGCTAAAAATTGGAGATTATTTAACTCAGAAGAAAGATTTTGAATTATATTCATATCTTCAATCTCTTAATGATAAACATACTACAGGAGACTTTTATGTGTCTTATCTAGATGAATTATCAGAAGAAAAAAGACTTTAATCGAAGCCCAATATAAAAAAATATGCTTCAAATAGTTACTAATTTCGATGTTTTAAAAAGCTCAGCTTCTAATAGCCTTCATGTTTTGCATGTTGTAAGATATTATAACTTATTAGATGATTATTATAAAAATAATAATCTTAAAGATTATAAAGCATTCGCTGATAAACATAAAGCTTACACTAATTGCTCATACTGGGATGCTTATGACAATATAGGAGGAGTACACTATTCCCCTATGGATACTTTAAAAGACTTAGTAAAATCGGCTAATTAAAATTATATTTAGTTAAATTAAATTTTTATAAACTGCCTTGCAAAAATATTGCCTGGCAGTCTTTTATTTCCACATTTTGTTATTTTTTCTAACAAATATTAAATTTTTTTGATTTAATGTTTAATTTATTTTTGTGTTTCTATTTTATATTTTCATTTTATATTTTTATATCATTTATTTTTGTATTTTTATACATTTGATTACAAATTTTATTAATTTTTTGATTAATTTTAATAATCCTATTATATATTTTTTGATTTTTCATCTAATTTAATTTATCTACATATTTTTATAATTTTTTTTTTTGAATATTGTTTATCTTTTATACAAATACTATTACTATATATTTAAATATTTTAGAGGTGCTATATGAAAAAAAAAAAAATTTATTAGTTATTTTCTTATACTATGTACAATATTATTAATTTTATCTGGATGCACAAAAAAAAGAAGAAAATAATAAACAAGAAAATCAAAATACATCAAATACTGAAATAAGTAAATTAAGTACAACTACAAATACTCCCCCTCCTTCAAGTAGTAATGATGATAATAATACATTTGTAAATAAAAATACACCTGAAAATAAAAATGATAATTCTGCTTCTCCTTCTTCAACTCCTATTCCTGTTGAAACAGATCTCGGAACTTTTTCTACAAATATTATAGATAAACGTGAAAATAGACAAAACAATATTCGAATAACTTGTTCTAAATTAAATGGTCTTACTGTAGAAAGTGGAAAAACATTTTCTTTCTGTAACACAGTTCGGAAAATCAACTGCTGAACAAGGATATAAAGAAGCTGATATCCTTGTAGATGGAAAAACAACTCAAGCTCTAGGTGGTGGTAATTGTCAGGTAAGTACAACTTTATATAATGCTGTTTTAGCAAGTGAAGGTTTAAAAGTTACTGAACATCATGATCATGGTAAAAAAGTTCCATATATAGAAAAAAAAAGGAAAAGACGCTACAGTTGCTTACAACTCACTAGATTTAAAATTTAAAAATAATTTACAAAACACTATAAAGATGTATGTAAGTACTGATGGAAATACAGTTACAGTAAAAATAGTTAAATTATCATAGTTAATTTCAGTCTCTAAGTTTTATATTTAGAGACTTTTTATTTTGCTATATAAAATCTTTATTATCTTAAATATATTTAATCATAATAAATAGTCTTCCTTGTATTAAAATACTAATGTCTTTTTTTTATCTTATAGAATATTTTGTTATACTTCTGAATAGATATTTAATATCTTATTTAGGAGGTTTTTATATGATTTTAAAAAACTTTATAGTAAAATTGTTATTTATTTTAATAGTAATTCTTTGTCTTGTTTATTCAGCAACTTCGTTTGCAATAGAATCTTCATATATCTGGTCTGATTCTAGTAATTTTGAACAATCTTTAAAACAAATGCTCCTATTAATGGACAGAATTCTAATTTAAATTCTGAAAGTAATTCAAATCCCAATACCAATTCTAATACACTAAATTTAGAATCTGGTAGTGCAATCTTAATTGAACAATCTACTGGTCAAATTTTGTACGAACATAATATCCACGAAAAATTACGTCCTGCAAGTGTAACAAAGATAATGAGTGTATTATTAGTCATGGAAGCTTTAGATTCAGGAAAAATAACTTTGGAAGATAAAGTTCCTTGCAGCTCTAATGCAAGTTCTATGGGTGGATCACAAATTTGGTTAAATGAAACCGAAGAATTAACAGTTAATGAAATGTTAAAAGCAATGTGTGTAGTTTCTGCTAATGATTGTACTGTAGCAATGGCAGAATATATAGCTGGAAGCCAAGAAGCTTTTTGTGGAAAAAATGAATACAAAAGCAAAAAGAACTTGGCATGAATGATACTTGTTTTAAAAACTGCCATGGTATAGATGAAGATGGACATATTACTTCAAGTTATGATATTGCTATCATGTCTAGAGAATTATTAACAAAACATCCTTCTATCACACAATATACAAGTATATGGATGGATAGTTTAAGAGATGGGAAATCTGAACTTGTAAATACAAACAAGTTAATTAGAAATTATCAAGGTGCAACTCGGTTTGAAAACAGGTTCCACTTCGCTTGCTCTATATAATTTATCTGCAAGTGCTACTAGAAATGGACTTTCTCTAATAGCTGTAATAATGAAAGCACCTACTACTAAATTACGCTTTTCTGAAGCACAAAAAATTATTAGATTATGGATTTAACAATTACTCTTACAAAGAACTTGCTAAAAAAGACTCTATAATAAAAAAAGTAAATATTACTAAAGGTACAGAAAATGAATTAAATGCTACTTACAAAGAAGATTTTGGTACTCTATTAAAAAAAAAGGAGATGATAAAAATATCTCTCAAAACATTTCACTTAGTGAAAATTTATCTGCACCAATACTAAAAAATCAAAAAATTGGTGAAATAACATTTTCTTTGGAAGGAAAAGTTATTGGTTGTGTAGATATTATAGCAGATAGAACTATTAAAACTAATGGTTTAGTAAATATGTCATCATATCTATATAAAAATTGGTTTTGTTTATTAAGAAATATTTAAATAACTAAGAGCCATTTTGTACTACTCTACGAAATGGCTTTTTAAATTTATTCATCTTCGTCAAAAATAAAATCTTCATCACTATACTCTATATTTATATTCTTTTTGTTTTTTGGTGTATTACCTTTCTTAGATGTTTTTGCCTTTGCTCTACGTTCTTGGCCAATCTCTTCTTTTAATTCTTCTATATACTCTCTCTTTTTCTTTTCCATTTTTCTTCATATTCTTTTTCTTTTTTTTTTTCTTCTTTCTCTTCTCTTTTTTTCATCCTTCTTGTTTTGCATTTGCTTATTTAACATATTGTTTACTTTTTCTATTAAATCTGGTACATAATCTAATAATCTATCAATAGATGATGTATGACTTACTGGAAGTAATTTTACATTGTTAGATTGAACTACTAGAAAAGCGATTGGAGTAATGCTTACGCCTGCACCACTACCTCCTCCAAATGGTAATCTGTATTGTACTTGCTTTTCTTTATCTTTCTTTTTTTTATATTCATCTATTGTTTCTCCATTAAACTCACTTCCTCCAGATGCAAACCCAAAGCCCACTTTTGAAATTGGTATAATTACTATATTACCTGGTGCTTCAATTGGATCTCCTATTATAGTATTTACATCAACCATATCCCTAATACTATTCATGGCTGTAACCATAAGACCTTCTATAGGATGTTCGTTCATATTTATCACTTCTCCTTTTCTTTATTATCAATGAATAAATTATATTGATAATATGTACCATTTTTACATTTATTATACAATTTAATTTTAATTTAACTGCAATTTTATTATATTCTGGATCTATTTTAAAATAATATTTTTGTTTACTATTTTTCTTATACAAATTTATACTGCCTTTATTTAATACACAAGATATTATACTTGAAATAATAGGAATCATAAAAGTAGTAAATATAACATCTCCCAAGCCTATTTTTAGTTTTAACTTAAATTTAAATATTTCTGGTTTTATATTTTTTATTAATTTTTTATATCTTTTACTAATTGTCTATTTTCAATATCTATTAACACCTTTTTTTTTTCAAGTTTTAACGTTATTTTTTTTAAAATCTTTATTGCTTAATTTCTTTAAGATTTTAGAATTCATTATTTTATTTATTTTTCTCTCATTTATTTTATATTTAAAAATTTTTACTTTATTAAAAAGATATATTCAAACTCAAATTGATAATCATTTATTATTTCTTTTTTCTGTAGTATTTATGTCCAAATTAATAACAGTAAATCTTATTGATGAAAACCTAATTGCTAGAAAAATCAATATAAAAACAATTACTATGCATAAAAAAAAATAGTAACATAGACATTCCCTCTTTTTTGTTCTATACTACTATTTTTTCCACTTTTTTATTATTTTAATCATTAGTTTTTATTTATTTTTTACTATTTTTATATTATTCTCTTTTTCGCTCATATTGCTTATCTACACACATACTTATATTTTCTATATTATGCTATTATTCTTAATTTTGTATTACATTAGTATTTATTATATTTAAATATTTATATTATCTATTAATTTATTTTTCATTAAACTTTTTTTCTCTTCTAGATTTTTCTACTGTTATCTCTCCAAACAATTCAGGTTGATTTGTAACAACTTTACTTCTTCTAGACATTTCTAATAATCCAGAAAAAAGCTGTTACAACTTCATTTTTATTGCACTTTTTAACAGAAAACATTCTATTAAAAACAAATCTTTTTTATTTTTAACTAGTTCTCTAAACATTTCTTTTACTTTACTACCAACACTATATGTTTCTGTAATAGCTATTTTTTTGAATGTTTTTCGCATTTTTTATTAAGCCTTGTTTTATTTTTATTAATTACTTTTGAATACATTTCTGGAATTAGAGCTTTATTATAATCTTTTTCTAATTTTTGCTTAGGTAATTCTACTTCTTCTGGATTTTTACTTATTCTTTTGCTATTTTCTAAATAAAACTCTTTTAATTTTTTAGTTATTTCCTTATATTTTTTATATTCAATAATTCTTCTTAGAAGCTCTTCTTCAGATATTTCTTCTTTTTTCTTCATTATCTACAGGTAATAAAGTTTTAGATTTTAAATATAATAATGTTGATGCCATAATTAAAAATTCACTAGTTATTTCCAAGTTCAATTCTTCCATTTTATTAATATAATCTATATATTGATCTGTTATATTACTAATTTTTACATCACAGATATCCATCTTATTTTTATCTATCAAATGACATAATAAGTCTAGTGGACCTTCAAAGTTTTCTATTTTTATGGCATATTTATTAGTTTCTAATGTTAATACGTTTTGCATTATTCTCCTCCATTTAAAGCATTTCTTATATTATCTTCTTTATAACCTTTACTCTTAAGAAAGTTTCTTATCTTTTCTATTTCTGCTGTATTAGATTTTCTTATAACAATTTTTTCTACATTATTTCTTTCGTATTCTTCTAACTCCTCTTTATTGTTTTCTATATATTCTTCAATTAGATTTTTATTTACTCCTTTTGAATATAATTTATATTTTATCTGTTTTATTGATAAAGTATTAATTGCCATAAATTCATTTACAGCTCTATCAATATAATCCTTGTCATTTATATATTTATTTTCTTTTAAATCTTGAATAATATCTTCTAACAAATCTTTTTCTACCGTTTTTTGAATTTCTGTCTTACTTCATATTCTGTCCTCTTCTTAAATATTATATATTTTAATACTTTTGTTTTTGTTTATCAAATTCCTCAATCGTATACAAAATAACAACCTCTCTTATTCTTCATCTTCTTTATCTTTTTTATCTTTTTTGGCTCATCATCAGCTAAACTTTTTTTCAAAAGCTTGTGAAAAATTATCTCTAATTTTGTTTTCTATTTCTTTCATGATTTCTGGATTTTCAATTAAATATCTTTTTACATTTTCTCTACCTTGTCCAATTCTAGTTCCATCATAACTAAACCATGAACCACTTTTTTTTCTATTATATCTAAGTTAACTCCTAAGTCTACTATATTTCCTTTTTTTGATATTCCTTTTCCATACATAATATCAAATTCTGCTTCTCTAAATGGTGGGGCAACTTTATTTTTTACTACCTTTACTCTTGCTCTATTTCCAACAACTTCTCCATCTTGTTTTAAATTTTCTATTTTTCTTATATCTAATCTTACTGATGAATAGTATTTTAAAGCCCTACCACCTGTTGTAGTTTCTGGATTACCAAACATAATTCCAACTTTTTCTCTTAATTGATTTATAAATACTATAACAGATTTTGATTTATTTATAGCGCCCACCAATTTTCTTAAAGCTTGTGACATTAATCTTGCCTGAAGTCCTATATGTGAATCTCCCATATCTCCATCTATTTCGGCTTTAGGCACTAAAGCTGCAACAGAATCTACTACAATTATATCTAGTGCTCCACTTCTAACTAATGCTTCTGCTATCTCTAGGGCTTGCTCTCCAGTATCTGGTTGTGCCACAATTAAATTATCTATATCTACACCTAAATGTTTTGCATATACAGGGTCTAATGCATGTTCTGCATCAATAAAAGCTGCCTCTCCTCCCATTTTTTTGTGCTTCGGCTATCATATGTAATGTAAGTGTTGTTTTACCTGATGATTCTGGACCATATACTTCGATTATTCTTCCTCTAGGTATACCTCCTATACCTAAAGCCACATCAAACTTAAAGCTCCTGTTGGTATTGCTTCTACACTCATAGCTGAAAAATCTCCTAATTTCATAACAGAACCTTTTCCAAATTGTTTTTCTATTTGACCTAAAGCTGCTTCTAAAGCTCTTTTCTTTTCAACATTTTCTGCGCTCATAATATTTCCTCCATCTTTTTAAACATTTGTTTTGTATTGCTATTATATATTATTATTTATTTTTGTCAATACTAATTTACAATATTTTTTAATTTTATTTATACTATTTACTAATCAAATTTCTTTATTCTTGTTTGTACCAAGTCCAAAATTTATAAAATAAAGAATAGTTTGTAGGACTTATTTCGCCTCCTACTTTTTGATTTAGTATTAAAATATTTTTATTACGGTATAAACTAATATATGGAACATCGTCTTGTACTATTTCAAATAACCTTTTATATTTTTCTGTAAGTTTATTTACATCTGTTATATTTTTCACTTCATTTATAATTTCTTTAACCTCGTCATTGTTATATTTTGCAATATTACTCTCTCCATAAAAATATTCTAGATTGTTACTAAAACCATTATTAATTCCTGTAAGAATCATTTCATAATTTTTATTTTGTAAGTATTCATTATATTGTATATTAGATACCTTTTTTTATTGTTACTTCTATTCCAACTTTTTTTCAAATTTTCTTTAATTATTTCCGCCACTTTAACTCTATTAGAATTATCTGATTGCACAATTAAACTAAATGCTAAAATTTTATTACTTCCAGACTTTAATTTTTTTTGCCATTTATTATTTTTATATGTCCAACCAGCATCAGATAATATTTTTTAGATTGTTCTGGATTGTACCCTAAACTAACATTTTCAGTTTCATATAAGTAACTTCCATAATCTATTGGAGAATCTGATACATAATATTTATTATTATATATAGACATTATTATATTAGATTTATCTATTGCATAGTTAATTGCTTTTCTCACTTCTTTTTTCTGATAATATTTCATTTTCACAATTTATACTTAAAAAGTCATATTCTCTTCCTTTTTACTCTTTTGCTTTATATCCCATTGTTCCAATATATTCTTGATAATGTATATTTGATGTATGAATCATATCTATGTTTCCTATTTTAAAACTATTATACATATCTCCCATATTTGAAAATAACAAAATATTAATTTTTTCTATTTTAGGATTTTTATCTTTTTTCTCTATAATTACTATTTTTTTCTAAAACTATTTTCTCTGAACTTATGCTAGTTATTTTATACATACCTGTTCCTATATCAAATGTATTTGGTTTTGCTAAATCTCCATTTTCATAATTGTTTTTCTTCATTATTGGAAAAACTAGATTATATTGAAAAAAGTCATCTTCTTTATCTAAATCTATTCTAATTGTTGAACTATCTATTATTTGAACGTTTTTTACTTCACTTACATTTACAGAATATATTGATTTTTTCTTCTTTTAATTTTTTTTATTGTAAATTCTATATCTTCTACTTTTAATTTTTCTCCATTAGACCATTTGGCCTCATTATTTATTTTTTTTATTAAATATGATTTTGAATCTATCTTTGCACATTCTTTTGCAAGACAAAAACTAATTTTATATTCCTCATCAATTTGAATTAATGGCTCAAATATTAACTTACTTACATTTATTACTTCTTTATTGTTACTTATAATAGGATTTATAGTATCATATTCTGAAATTCCCATTGTTATTTCTTTTGAATAGTTAACCTTTTCTACTTCTTCTTGAATATTGTTTTGATTTTTATTATTGTTATTGTTATAGATAAAATAAACAGCAAAACATATTAATGATATAACTATAATAATAAAAATATATTTAACAAAATTTGGTTTCATAATTATATATTTTTACGCTAATAACTGTAGTTACTAGCATAACCTTTCTATAAATTTCATATAACTCTTTTGCTATCATATCTTAATAGCATTTATTTTTCAAGTATTTAATATTTTTAATTTACACTTTTATTTATTAGTATAAATTATAGTTTCATATTTATTAATACAAAAAGAGCATGAATATTATAACTTCATGCCCCATATATTTTAAATTTAAATTTAAATTTTATATACACTTATTATTATTTTCTAGCTTCAACTATAAGCATCATACCAGTTCTTTCTTCTCCTTCTACTTGCACTTCTGCAAATGCTGGTATACATACTAAATCAACTCCTGATGGTGCAACAAAACCTCTTGCTATTGCAACAGCTTTAACAGCTTGGTTTAATGCTCCTGCTCCTATTGCTTGCATTTCTGCTTTGTTAGATTCCTTTACCAAACCAGCTATTGCTCCTGCAACTGAATTTGGATTTGATTTTGATGAGATTTTTAAAATTTCCATTTTTTGCCTCCTATAATTTTATTTTTGTTTTACTTTTTACAAATATATTTATACTACATTTATTAGAAAATGTCTAGTGAATTTTTGGAAAAATAAGAAAAAAAACCATCGCATTTTTTTTTCTGTTTTTCGGCATTTATTTTATATTTAATCTAGTGACTTGCTCAACTCGACAAGTTTCGTCATTTATATCAAATATACAACCATTAAGTTTACATTTTCCTTCTGCTAATTTATATCTTTCTGGTAATGATGTAACAAATCTTTTTATTGAAGCATCTACATCCATACCTATTACAGATTTATATGGACCTGTCATTCCTATATCTGTAATATAGGCTGTACCATTTTCAAGTATTTTTTCATCTGCTGTTTGAACATGTGTATGTGTTCCATAAACAGCTGTAACTTTTCCATCCAAGAAATATCCCATAGCTATTTTTTTTCTGCTGTTGCTTCTGCATGAAAATCTACCATTATAATATCTACATTATTTTTTACTTTATCTACTAAATCTTTTGCAACCAAAAATGGATTTTCTGACAATACATTCATATCGGTTCTTCCAATTAAATTTATAACTGCAATTTTCTTACCTTTACAATTATAAATTCCCATACCTTTTCCAACAACTCCTGCTGAATAATTTGCAGGTCTAATTATTTGTGGATGATCTATAAAGCTAAAAATATCTTTTTTTTCCCCAAGTATGGTTTCCCATCGTAATTACATCAACTTTTAAATTTAACATTTCATTAAAAATTTTTGTAGTAATTCCCATTCCTCCTGCTGCATTTTCACCATTCACAATACAAAAGTCTATACTATTTTTTTGTCTTATTTTAGGCAATTCTTCTTTTAATTTTTTTTACACCATTTTCGCCTACTATATCTCCAACTGCTAATATTTTCAAAGTTTCATCTTCCTTTCCAAATAACTCATACTTATATGATACTATATCCATATAAGAAAAGCAAGGAAAAAATCCTACAAGTGTTTAATACTTTTTAATAGTCTGTCCTATATTAAATTAGCTAAACTAATATATTATAAATTTAAAATTTTTCTTTTTTATTTTTGCTACTTTATATATTTTCTAATCAAATAAATCTATTATTTTATCTGTTTCTTTATGTACAGATGTGTTTAATAAAAAACACATCTCTCTAAATTTACTTTTTTTGTATTTTTATAATTAATCCAATTATTTCAAATTAAAATTAACATTTTTTATTACAACATATTAACATTATAATTCTTATTAATAAAAGTATTGCAAATACTATTGCAAGCACTATTATTGATGCTAAAGCTGAAATTATTGTTGATGAAACTAAAGCTCCAACTATTAATCCTATTGTAAATATTAACGCTATTGATATTATAACTATAATTAAATCTATACAACATCTCTTTTTCTCTTTTCTACCACAATTTTTTTTTTCACAAATATATTCTTCCATCATATATTTTCCCCCTTATAGTAACATTAAAATTTATATTTTTTGTTACTACTATATTATATGTGTTTTACATAATTTTGTGATGTTATATTTATTTTATTTATCAAATATATAATTAATTTATTATTAGTTCTATATCTAAGAAATTAAAATATCTTTTCAAAATCTTATTTTTTTTTTATATTTAATACTAATTCATTATTAATTTTATAACATACAAGTTACCATTTTTCTCTTATTGAATAAAATATGTATATCTATCGATTTTTTAGTAGATACTATTCTTATATAATAGAAAAGGAGCTCTTTTATTCATGAAATCTTTTTGTATAAAAACAAATAATACCAACATAATAAACTATCTACTAAAAAGATTTTCAGATTCAAATATCGAAAATATATATTATAGAAATAATGAATTTAGATTATATAAAAATGTTATTATACATTACACAGGTAGCGATTTATCCCTATTTTTCAATCAATTATCTGATATTATTACTGATTGCATTATAAAATTTTATGAAGAAAAAATACTAAGTCACATTATTAACTTTAATTATTTTTATTTTGACTCCTATGAAAAAAGATGAAATAAAAAAGACTGCCTTAACATTTTAAAATTAGAAAACATATCCAACTATGCAAATAAAAAGAGAAACAATTTGGGTCTCTGTATTTGAATATATAATGGAACATAACTCTATGATTCTTTCAGGATTTGTAAATTTTAGAATTTCTGATTATACAAAATCTTTAGACTATATTGTAGATGTTTCTGTTAATAAATTCATTTTGGAAAAAGAGTATAGAGAATTTATTGATCTATTAAAATTATATATATATTCAAAAAACCAAATAAAGAACTAATTCACTTGATTTATATGGGTGAAGATTCAATACTTTTAGATGAAAATAAAAATATTATATCTGTCTCTAAAAAATGTTTTTAATGCAAAATATTTATCAGATATTACCTTCTCTTCTAATGACTATATATTAAATACATTGCTAGATCTACTTCCTGAAAAAATTAATGTGCATTTAATTAATATAGAAGATGATTTTATAAAAACTCTAAAATCTATATTTGAAAAAAGATTATATATTTGTACTGACTGTGATATTTGCAAAACATATAAATTAATAAGTAAAGAGCTATCTTCAATAAATCAATCTAAAGGAAAGAACTTGCATTTTTAAATTTATATTTTACTATTTTCTTTATGCACTTTTTATATAAAATTTATAAAAGGAGAGCAAAATTATCAGCTCTCCTTTGTTTTAATCTTTAAATATATCTACTTTTCACATTTTTTTTATATCTATTCTATATACTAGATTTCAATTCTATCTTTAAACTTATTATTTATAATATTCTTTAATTTTCTATTTTTTCTAACTCTAATCCGTGGATCTTCTTCTTCAATCTTTTTTAGATAAATCTTGAACCATTTTTAAAATAGGAATATCTTCGAATAAATTAGCTATCTTAAAATCTGGAATTCCATGCTGTTTTGTCCCAAAGAACTCTCCTGTTCCCCTTAGTTCTAAATCTTTTTTCTGCAATTACAAATCCATCATTTGTATCTTGCATTATTTTCATTCTTTGTCTTACAACATCAGATTTAGAATTATATTTTAATATACAATAAGACTTATATTCACCTCTTCCTACTCTTCCTCTTAATTGATGAAGTGCTGCAAGACCAAATCTTTCTGCATTTTCTATAACCATTATGCTACTATTTGGAACATTTACTCCTACTTCTATAACTGTTGTAGAAATTAAAATATCAATTTTTCCTTCTTTAAATTCTAACATTATTTCATCTTTTTTCTCTTTTGGTCTCATTTTTCCATGTATATATTCAACTTTATACTCTTTAAACGTTTCATTTTTATATTTTTCTGCAAGTTCTAATACAGATTTAGCATCTATTTCTTCATTTTCTTCTACAAGTGGACAAACTATATAACATTGCCTTCCTTCTTCAATTTGCTTTTTTATAAAATTATTCACCCTTTCTTCCATTTGTTTAGTAACTGCAAAAGTATCTATTTTTTTTTCTATTTGGTGGTAATTCATCAATAATAGAAATATCTAAGTCACCATATAAAATAAGTGCTAATGTTCTTGGAATAGGTGTTGCTGTCATTACTAAAACATCTGGATTTTTCCCTTTTGATGCGATTTTACTTCTTTGTCTTACTCCAAATCTATGTTGCTCATCTGTTACTACCAAACCAAGATTCTTAAAAAATAACATTATCTTCTAATATTGCATCCGTACCAATTAGTACATCTATTTCACCATTTTTTAATTTTCCAAAATCTCTTCTTTTTTTCTTTTTTAGTAATACTGCTAATTAGTAATTCACATCTAATATCATATTTTTCTAATATTTCAGTAAAACTTTCCAAATGCTGACTTGCAAGTATTGAAGTTGGTGCCATAATAGCTGCCTGATATCCACTTTTTACCGCTTTATATGCAGCTATTATAGAAACTATAGTTTTACCTGATCCTACATCTCCCTTGTAATAATCTATTCATAGACTTATCTTTTTCCATATCATTTTTCTATTTCTTGTAAAACTCTTATTTGTGCATTTGTTAAATTAAATGGTAAGTCATTTATTATATCACTAAATTTATATTCTTTTTTGCAAATTCTATTCCTTTAATATCTCTACTATATTTATTTTTTAGTCCAAGTAAGGCAACTTGCATAGTTAACAGTTCTTCAAAAAACTAATCTTTTTCTTGCTTCTTTAAATTCTTCAAAACTTTCTGAAAATGTACTTTTTTTTTGTGGCCTCATTTATTCCTAAAAGATTATAATTATCTAATATATATTCAGGCATATTCTCTTCTAAATTTCCATCTACCATTTCTAAACCATTTTCTATAATTTTTCTAATAGTATTTTGAGACAAACTATATGTAGAAGAATAAATAGGAATTATTCTTCCTGTATTATTTTTAGTATTAACATCATCAAAAACAGGAGAACTCATCTCAAATTTTCCCATTCTAATATTTGCTTTTCCAAAAAAAATAATAAGTTTCTCCTATTATAAATTTATTTTTCAAATAGCTTTGATTAAACCATATAATAGTACATTTAGCAGTTTCATCTTGTACTACTAATTTATACATACACATTCTATTTTTTAATCGTATTTCAACTACTCTTGAAACAGCAACAGCTTTTATTAAGCTATCTTCTCCATTTACTAAATTTTGAATCATTCTTGGTTTACTTCTATCTTCATAGTCCCTTGGATAATATGTAATTAAATCTCCTAAATTATAAATTCCTATTTTATTTAATAGTTTAACTCTATTAGGTCCAACTCCCTTAACATACTTTACATCCTTTGTTAAATCTAGCATAAAACTTATCTCCTTCCAAACGCTAGTTCTATTATTACATAATAAAATTTATTTGTAAATATTTTTTATCTCGGTTTATTTTTTTATTTTTAAACATATAATATTCATATAAAATCTTTAAATATACTAATTTTTTTTTAGGAGGTTGAATTATGAAAACTTATAAATTAGCTATTGTTGGTGCTACTGGCGTTGTTGGTACTGAAGCTTTAAAAATATTAGAAGAAAAAGAATTTACCAATTTCTAATTACACTTTTTTTTCATCATATCGTTCTAGTGGGAAAAAAAATTAACTTTAAAGGAAACGAATATATTGTTAAAGAATTAACTGAAAATTCATTTGATGAAGGTTTTGATTTTGCAATATTCTCTGCTGGAGGAGATACATCCAAAAAATTTTCACCAATTGCAGTTTCTAAAGGATGTACTGTTATAGATAATAGTAATGCTTTTTTAGAATGGACAAAAAAGTTCCTCTTGTTGTTCCAGAAGTAAATGGCAATGAAGTATATAATAATAAAGGCATTATTGCTAATCCGAACTGTTCTACTATTCAAGCTGTAGTAGCCCTAAAGCCATTAGATGACAAATATTCAATAAAAAGAGTAGTCTATTCTACATACCAAGCAGTTTCTGGTGCTGGCCTAAAAGGTATTAATGATTTAAAAAATGGTATTATGTGCTATTCTAATAAAAATCAATCTTATCATCTTCAAAAATTTTCTTATCCAATTTTTAACAATTGTTTACCACAAATAGATACATTTCTAGATAATGGCTATACAAAAGAAGAATATAAAATGATTAACGAAACAAGAAAAATTTTAGGAAAACCAGATTTAAAAGTAACAGCTACCACTGTAAGAGTTCCTGTTTTTAATTCTCATAGTGAATCTATAAATATAGAATTCGAAAAAAAAGTTTGCATAGCAGATGTAATTAATTTATTAAAAAATTCTCCTCGGAATAATAGTAGAAGATGATACATCAAAAGAAAAATATCCAATTGCCTCTTTTGTCTCTGGTAAAAATGAAGTCTTTGTTGGTAGAATTAGACAAGATTTTTCAGTTGAATCTGGTATTAATATTTGGGTTGTTGCAGACAATATAAGAAAAGGAGCTGCAACTAATGCCATACAAATATTAGAAAAATTAATTTATAAAAACTAATAGAAATAAAACAAAAAAATGTAAGGAAAACCTTACATTTTTTTATTTTTCTTTAATTATTTTAACATTTTTCTTGATTTTACAAAGAATACTGCTCCACCAATTGCAATTACTGCAACTACTGCAATTACAGTATTTTTTAACACCTGTTTGAGGTATTTTTGTAGGTGCTTGTGTTTTATCTCCACCAGCTAAAACATTATAAGTTAATGTGCTTCCATCTTTTGCAACTAATGTTATTTCTTCTGTTGCACCTTTGTCCATTATTTTCCATACTGATTTTTTGTCATCTCCTAAAGTCCATCCATTAGGTAACTTATCAGGATCTAATTTTTTATTTGTTGTTACTGTTACTTTAACTTTATCATTTCCTTGATCTTCATCTGTTTTGCTGATTACTTTAAAATCATCTTTTTATCATCTGCTTCTTTGATATTGTCTACAGCAACATTCACTGTTATTTCGTCTCCATCTTTTGCAACTACTTTTACATCTTCTTTACCATTTTTATCAAAATCTTTTGTTAAAGTTTTTCCATCTTTTCCTAAAGTCCATCCGTTAGGTATTTTATCAGGATCTAATTCTTTATTTGCTGTTATTGTTACTTTTACTTTTTCAGCATCTTTTGTTGTTGGATCTTTTTCACATCAACTTTAAGTGCTGTTTTTTTACATATTTAAAACTAATTGTTGAATCTGAGATAGGTCTATCAGTTAATGAAGCTATAGAACCTAAACCTGCTATTTTAATCTTTACATTACCAGATTGTAATTCTTTTAAAGGTGCTGTTACAGTTACACTTGGATTTTTGTCATCATCTACTATAGTTAAAAAGTTGCTTTATCTGTTGGTACAACTTCACAAGAGATTCCATTATCTGTTGTAAAAATGTCTTTATGATCTTTATGATATCTTATTGGATCTACTAAATATCTTGGTAAACTTATTTTTACATTTCCATTACTATCTGCTGTTTCACTTGTTGTACAAATAATGTTTGAACTATAATTTATAAATACTTTTTTACTATTCCAAACACTTCCTGTAGAACTTTTTAAACCTTTCATATTTGAAATTTCTTCTACTACTTTTTGATCAATACTAACATGACTCATTACTAATGTTTCAACTTTAGTTAAACCTGATAATCCAGAAATATTTAAAGTTGTTGTCTTATTTGATCCAGAAATTGTTAAATGTTTTAAATTAGTTGCACTCTTTAATGGTGACAAATCCAAGTTAAAATTTTCAGCGTTAAGTTGAAATCTTACCCCTTCAACTTTAGAAGCTTTTTGCATAAAAGTTTCTAACCCTTTTAAACTTTTGCAGTTTGACAAAACTACATCAAGCTGTGTTGATGTGTTGGCAAGTACACTTTCATCTGTTATTGTTACAGTACTACCAGATATAGTGGCTTTATCTCCTAAAAATTTTTGTACTTGTCCTGCTAATTCACTATCTTCAAATTGAATAGTTGTAGCAGCATTTGATGTAATTGGGCATATTAATGCTAATAACATTGCAGCTATTATTAATATGCTTAAAGATTTAATTTTTTTCATATTATATACTCCTCCTTAGTTTTTTGACATTTCGTCCTATTTTTTACTTCTTTAGTATACACATTTTTAATATTATTTTGCAATATGTCTTTCTATTTTATCCTATTTTTCTAAGATTAGATTCCTTGTGGTTCTAAGTTTTGCTCTTTTTTACATTTTCATTACTTTTTCATTTCATTTTTGTTACATTTGCATTGTTTCTTTTATTATTTCTATTATTTAATATTTTATACTAACTTTTACAATTAATAACTATATAAAAATATCTAAAAGCATTTATTTTTTTCTTTCACTTATCATATAATCATTGCATAGATTATATAAATATATTATCTACAATTATTAATACTTCTCATAAATAAGGAGTGATTTTATGAAAAAAATATTATTTAAAGGCTGCGGTACAGCTATTGTAACCCCTTTTACAGAAAATGGGATTAATTTTTCTGAATTTAAAAAATTATTAGAATTTCAAATTAAAGAAGGAGTAAATGCAATCATCGTTTGTGGCACAACAGGTGAATCTTCTACCATGACTTTAGAAGAAAAAAAACAAACAATCAAATTTGCAGTAGATACGGTAAGAAAAAGAATTCCTGTAATTGCTGGAACTGGTGGTAATTGTACAAAATCTGTAATAGAATTATCAAAATATTCAGAAGAAATTGGAGTAGATGGCTTGTTAATTGTTACTCCATATTATAACAAAACAACTCAAAATCGGATTAATAAAGCACTATGAAGCTATAGCTAAAGAAACTAGTTTACCTATAATTTTATATAACGTACCAAGTAGAACAGGTTTAAATATATTACCAAAAAACCTGCTTCGAATTATCAAAAATAGATAACATAGTTGCTATAAAAAAGAAGCAAGTGGCAATATTTCACAAGTTGCTGAAATTGCAAATATATGTAAAGATGATTTACATATATATTCTGGTAATGATGATCAAATTCTTCCTGTTCTTTCACTTGGTGGCCTTGGTGTTATTTCTGTTCTTTCTAATATAGCACCTAAAAAAAAGCAAGTCTTATTACCAAAAACTTTTTAGTGGAAATATTAAAGATTCAATTTCTATGCAATTAGAGGCTTTACCTTTAATCCAAGCTCTATTTTGCGAAGTAAACCCTATTCCTGTCAAAATGGCTTTAAATTTAATGGGATATAATTTTGGCAGTCCAAGATTACCATTAATAGACTTAAGTTCTTCTAAAATAGATTTATTAAAATCTGAAATGACTAAATATGGTATATTGTAAAAAGCATATAAAAATGTTATAATTGTTTTATAGTGAAAAATAACTTTTAAATTAGGAGTTTTTATGAAAGAATCATTAACAAAAGATATTGAAGAATTTAATATGATTATATATGATTTAGCAAATCATCCAACTGTACAAAAAATGAAGTTATATAGACAGCATTATGATACAAATTGCTTTGATCATTGTTATAATGTTGCATTTTATAGTTATTTAATATGTAAAAAATTAAATTTAGATTATATTTCTGTCTCACGTGCAGGAATGCTTCATGATTTATTTTTTATACGACTGGCGTAAAAAAGCAACCAGAACACAAAAGATTTCATGGTTTTAGACATCCTCGTATAGCTTTAAATAATGCTTCTAAACTTTTTGATCTAAACGAAAAGGAAAAAGATATTATTTTAAAACATATGTGGCCAATAACTATTATTCCACCAAAGTACATAGAAGGATATATTATAACTTTAACCGACAAATACTGTGCTCTTGAAGAATCTTATAATCATTATTTTAACTATTTTAAGAAAAGAAAATTATTCAGATATGCATATATTTTCTTATGCCTAGTATTCTTTAGAATAGTATAAAAAAAGTTTTAGCCTTTAAAATATTTTTTTAGAGGCTTAATTTTATTATAAATTTATGGAGGAAAAAAATGATAAATATATTAATTAATGGATGTAATCGGACATATGGGACAAGAAGTTGGAAAATTGATAATGAAAAATGAAAATATGAATATAATCCGGAGGATTTGATAAAAAAAATACAGGCTTATTTGCATTTCCTGTTTTTACAGATATTACTTCTATAAATGTAAAACCAGATGTAATAATCGACTTTTCTATTCCAAAAGCCACTTTAAATATATTAAATTATGCTAAAAATAAGAAAGTTCCAATTGTTATTGCTACAACAGGATTTTCAGAAGAAGAATTGAATATAATAGATTCTTTTTTCAAAAGATATTCCAATTTTCAAATCTTCTAATATGTCTTATGATATAAATTTAATGGCAAAAATACTTACTATTATTGCCCCTATTTTAAAAAAAAAAATACTGATATTGAAATTATAGAAACTCATCATAGCAGAAAAATTGATAGTCCAAGTGGTACAGCCCTTCTTCTTGCAGACAAAATAAACGAAAGTTTAGGAAATACTTTAAAATATGAATTTAATCGTCATAATAAGCATGAAAAAAAGATCTAAAAATGAAATTGGTTTTTCTTCAATTAGAGGAGGAAACATTGTAGGAGAACATATTGTACAATTTTATGGAGAAAATGAAACACTAGAAATAAAACACACATCATATTCTAGATCTGTTTTTGCAGAAGGAGCTTTAAAAGCAGCTGAATTTATTGTTAATAAAAAAAGTGGATTATATAATATGGATGATTTAATTTCCAAAGAATAAGTTTTATTTATTCTTTTAGTACTACATATCAATAATAACTCAAGTTTTATTAATGCACATAAAATCTAAAATGTAAAAAAGCTTAAATTCTATTAAACACATTAATAAAAATTTAAGCTTTTTTTTTATATTACTCTTTATTTTAATCTAATTTCTTACATTCTTTGCACTCTTTTTTTATATATTTTCTATTTTTCTAAAAAATATTACTTAATGTTATAGTTTCTTTTTCTTTAACATGTTCTAATAAAAAGTAACATCTATCTAAAATTTTCTATTCCCTGTTCGTAATCATTTGTTACTATATTGGCATTAAGTGCTGCTAACTCTTCTTCTATCTTTTTCTAATTCATCATGTTCCAAATAATATGCTAAATTATTTTTTTTTACTATTCCAATGGTTAATTGCTTCTTGTACTTTTTTTTTTTCAACTACCTTTTCTATTTCTTCTGTTTTTCCTCTTTTTTAAAATCATCTTTTATTAAATCTAAATCGTTTTGCATGATTTTGACAGTATCTTTTGTATAATTTTGAGTAATAACATTTCCTACAATTATTAAAATAACAATCAATATAATAATTATTATTTCTTTATACATATCTTAATTTCCTTTCTCTTCTTTCTTTTGGCAAAAAAATTTGACCTTTTCCATCTAATGTAACAACTAGCGCATCTTTTGGCTTCATATTAAATTTTTCTACTTGTCTTTCTAGCCAAATATAATTCTTCCCTATCTTTTTAAATTTTCTTCCATTATTACTCCATCTATTACTAAATCATATGGTATACCTTCATAATCTGGCATAATATTAAAATCTTCTGGAATTGAATTTCTTTTATTTGGTTTTTGTATAACTGTTACTTCTCCATTCGTTTCCAAAATTGCATATTCTACATCTCCAATATTTACAATATTATTTCCTCTTAGCCTTTCTTGTAATTCATTAATAGTAAAGCGCTCTTTTTTTAATACTTTTTCATCTATTTTTCCTCTATATATTAGTATTGCTGGTTTTCCACAAATTAATTCTCTTAATTTTATACTTTTTAAATTAATAAAAGATATTAATAAATGCATTACTAAAAGTCCAAGTATTGGTATAATTCCTTTAGAAATCGGGATACCAATTTCAGTCATTGGTATTGATGCAAGATCTGCAATCATAATTGCAATTGCAAGTTCAAATGGTTGTAATTGCCCAATTTCCCTCTTTTCCCATTAATCTCATTACTATCAAAACAATTATGTATAAAATAATTGCTCTTATAAATGTAATTAACATTTGAATTCTCCTTAATCTTATTTATTTTTTTATTATTTTGCCAATTATTAATAAAAATATACACATGTTTTTTGTATAAAACTTAAAATTTCGTAAATAATAAAATTATAAAACCACATTTTATTTTGATATTTTATCACAAGGAGGTTCTTATTATGTCAGATAATGAAATAAATAGTAGATCACAAAAATTCTACTAGTACAGTTTGGCAAATAGTTGGTAGATTAGTTACAGCTGCCATTGTACTTGCAATTACTGCGTTTTTCACTCCTGGATTTAGTATAAGTAACTTTTGGGCACTAGCAGCAGCAGCAATTGTGCTTACTATAATAGATTATTTAATAGTAAAATTTACTGGCCTTCATGCAAGTGCTTTTGGTAAGGGTTTTGTTGGTTTTGTCCTTTCCGCAGTAGTTTTATATGTTACTCAATATTTTGTTGCAGGTTATACTATTTCTTGGATAGCAGCTATTGTAGGTGCAATAGTTTATGGTGTAGTTGATTATTTTCTACCTGGTGAGCAACAAATGTAGTTTATATTAATATTATATTAATATAAATTTCATTTTTATATAATTGAATTTTTTAACAAATATTAATTATATAAAAAGTAGAAACCTCATATTAGTTTGTATTTTAGAAATTTTATAATACAAACTAATATGAGGTTTTTAATAATAATCTAAATTTTCCGTTTTTTAAATTAAATTATATTAATTTCAATATAATTTATTTTCATATAAAACTAACAAGTAACTGCATTAATTTTATTTTTTTGAATTAACAAAATCTGTATATAATTTACAAGCAGTTTCTGGACTGTCTTGCCCTTCTGCGTTTTTTTATTGGTGCAAATTCTTCTTCTCTTTTTTACTCTTAATATACTCATATCTGAATATTCTTCAAAAGCATCAAATATAAATGCTTCAAATTTATATGCATTTGGTTCTTTTACTTCTATAAAATTACCATTATTATCTAAATAATTTGCTTTTTTTAAAAGCTACATGATATGGTAATTTTTTATTAGATAATTCCTCTAATGCATCTATTGAATATAAATGACTTAATATATTAACTTCTCCAAAAATAAGTTCTCCATTTTCATCTCTTTTTGCAAGCCATTTCTTCTGGTAATTCTGTATATTCTATTACTTTTTGGTTTTCCTGCTATTTTACAAAATACTCCTACTTTTTCTTTAGGATTCGTTTTTATAACAGATTTAGAAGATATCTTGTTATTTTCTGATATAGTAAGTCCTGTTAAAACAGGATCTACTATTTTTAATAAGATATTGTCTACTCCTCCAACAAATACCCATTTTATATTATTTTTTTTTCATATCTTCTATAATTCCATCTTTTTCATAGATTGATAAATACTTCCATTTCCATCTGATGCTTCTTTTATTAAGCAATTTTTATCTATTATTAACTCACCTTTTTGATCTACAAGCGGTAAATTACCTTGTACAAAAAATTTTACTTTTTCTTTTGGATATCCAAAGAAATTTTTTTCTTCTAAAAATTCCACTGTTTGTTTTTTATTTTTCACTACTTGTCATTATGTACCAAGGTATAATTACATTATATTTATTATTAGCTTCTTGAAGTGATTCTACAATTATTTGAAATAAATATTTTTTCTTCATTATTTACTATTACTTTAAATGTTCCTTTTGGCCCTTTATGTCCAAGTCTTGTTCCTTGACCACCAGCCATCGTTACAACTGCATATTCACCGTTTCTTATAACTTCATCACCAATTTTACTATATTCTTCTAATTTTTCACTTGTCAATTTTGACTTATCAACATAATTTATATGTTCTATTTTATTTATATCTATGTTTTTATGTTCGTTAACTTTTTATATAACTCCATAATTTGTTCAAAATCAATTCTTTGTATTTGCTTAATTAATTCATCTTTATTTTTTAATCTTTCTAATAAGTTAATTAAATTAGTTTGATTATATTTTTCTAACTTTTCTTTTACTTTTTCAAACTCATTATTCATGTTTACCATCCTTTTCTACTGTTATTATATGCAAATTTTATTTAAGCGTTTTCATTTTATCAATTTTTTTTATTATTTGCAACCCTATTATTTAAACTTCTAATATATCTTACATTATCTTTAATTCCTAATCCGCGTTTCGAATTATGTAAATTATTGACGTTTTTTCCTAATTGTGGTATAATAAAATAGTGTTAAAGATAAAGAAATTGTCTTTTTAAGGAGGAATTAAATTATGGTTAATAATAAAACACTTATATTTGGTCATAAAAAACCCAGATACAGATTCTATAATGTCATCTATGGTTATGGCTAATTTAGAAAATCAATTAGGAAATGAATCAATACCAGTTCGTCTTGGAAAAATAAACAAAGAAACTGAATATGTATTTAATTATTTGCAAATAGAAAGACCAGAAGAAATATCTGATATTGAAGATGGTCAAAATGTAATTTTAGTAGATCATAACGAAAGCACTCAAAGTGCTAATAATATTTCTAATGCAAACATTTTAAAAAGTAATTGATCACCACACAATGAACTTTGTTGCACCATACCAATTATATTATAGAGCTGAACCTGTTGGTTGTACAGCAACAGTACTTTACAAAATGTATAAAGAATATGATGTTGAAATAACAAAAACAATTGCTACTTTAATGCTTAGTGCTATTATCTCTGATACATTATTATTAAAATCACCAACTTGTACAAAAGAAGATAAAGTAATTGCAGAAAAGTTAGCAAAAATTGCAGAAGTAGATTTAAAAAAATATGGTAAAGATTTATTAAAAGCTGGTACAGATATTAGTGATTTTACTCCTGAAGAAGTTATTAATATAGATAGCAAATTATTTGAAAAAAGGTGGTAAAAAATTCAAGATAGCTCAAATTAATACAGCTGATATAGATGATGTATTTAAAAATAAAAGCTTATTTTGAAACAGCTATAAATAATGAAATTGCAAACGAAAACTTAGATTTATATGTTTTTGCTGCAACAGATATATTAAATTCTAACTCTAAAATTATAAGTTTAGGAAATGATTCTAATATAGTTGAAAAAAGCTTATGGTGTAACTTTAGATGATCATACAGCAATGCTTGAAAATGTTGTTTCTAGAAAGAAACAAATGTTACCAAAAAATATTAGAAAATTTAGATTAATAAAAAAAATAATAGCTATTAAAAATAGCTATTATTTTTTATTTTATTTTCTCAAAACGAAATTAATATATAATATTTTTATATACATATTTAGATATCATTGATTTTAATATAGAAAAATAACTCATATTAAATTCTACAATATCACCAATTTTATAATTTTTCTTACTATCTGTTATATCTAAAATTGTATAGTCACTACATCCTCCAAGAACTATTATATCTTTATCTATTGGTTTAATCTCCTTAACATTTATATCTTCATTTCCTATTGCTACTATAGCTCTTGTTCTAATTCCTCTATCTTCAAACTCTGGTTTATTTCCTGCTGCATCTACTAAAGAAATTCCTCTTGGAATAGATTGTTTTTCCTTTATTTCAACTATTTCTGCTTTTAATTTAAACGTATCTATATTAAATCCATCAACTCTTTCAGAAAAAGCTGTATTATATCCACATAATATTGCTTCACCTATTCTTATATTATTAATTTCATCTGAATTTTATTACCTTTTAGCATATGCATAGCACTAGTATTTGCTCCAGATATAACAGTTAAATCTATATTAAATTTACTTTTTACTTCTAAAGATACATCTTTTAGTTCTTTCATATTGTCATCTGTTGGAATAATTCCCCCAAAACAACTTAAATTTGCTCCCATTCCATATATCTTTACATTTTCCAGTTTCATACATTCTTCAACTAATTTGAATAGTTCTTCTTTATTACAGCCTTCTCTTAAATCTCCAAGCTCATATGTTAATATAATATTATGAATCTTATTTTGCCTCTTAGCTTCAGTATTTAGCGCTTTTATTGTATCAAGTTCACTGTTAAAACTAATGTCTACATATTTAATAACAGATTCTATTTCACTAATTCCAGGTTCTCTTATTAACCATTTTTTACTGGTAACTCTTTATATAATTTTAAATTACTTACATGTGAATCAGCAATATCTTTAATTTCAGTTTTATTTATAACTTCTTTTACTATATCAATATTTCCAGCTAATAATTTTGTTACTAAAGTCAAACTTCTATTTTTTCCACATAAATTTTCTATTAGTTTTGCATTTTTTACAATATTATCTATCTTAATTTCGACTTCCGGATACATTTTATTCGCCCTTTCCATTAATAAAATTCTTTATGCATTCCAATGATTTATATTCTAATTCATAATCTAATTTTTTTTCTTCTAACTCTATACCTTTTGTTTTCATTGCTTGTCTTATTAATTTTTCTGCATACCATGGGTTTTTACAAGTACTGGTCCTAAAGCATTTGTAAAAATTACATTTTTATATTTACAACCTTCAGTTTCATCATTATTATTACCCATTCCATAAACTACTTTTCCAAGAGCTTTTTTCTTTGTTTACTTTTTACATCAATTAATTGTATTTGATTTCCTACAATTTCAATGTTTTCATCTTCTTTTTAATGTATATAAAACATCATTTCCATATACAGTATCTCTTCCGTATAACTTCCATATCTAAATATCCTAAACCATTAATTTTAGTCTTATCTAGATATTCAACCGTTTTAGCTAAAATTGCTCCTGATGTACCTATTGCTAATATTATTTTATTATCTTCCACATATTTATCTAACTCTTCTTTTTGTTTATTTAATACATCTACAATTTTGAAATTACTTTTTACTTCTCCTGGATTAATTAAAATTATATCTGTATTATCAAAATCAATTTTTTGACTATATGAATCCACCCTTTTAATATTAACTTCTAAATTTAACATTTCTCCTACTTTTTTCAAAGCCATTACATTTCCTCTATCCCCATGTAAATTTAAAACATCTGGATATAGCCAAGTTATATTTAACTCTTCTTTTTTCATATTTAATTTCCTTTCATTTCTGCACATTTTTGTATTTCTTCAAATTTCTTTAATAAAGTTATTAGATATATATTATTAGTATCATATTCATCTAATTTTTTAATACTTCTTCTACATTTTCTGTTGGCAAAATTTCTATTTTTTCTTTAGGTATACCTGCATAAATTAATCTATTAGCACTATCATAAGCTACCGCTTCTGAAAAGCATATATATTTATCCACATTTGAATTTTCAATTCCCTTAAAATCGCAGTCAAAAGTATAAAATGTATTTGAATAATATGGATAAAAATCTTTAACTTCTGATAATCCCATTACAAAAGATTTTTTTATTGCTATCACTGCTTATATAATTTAATGCTGATTGCAATGTTTCTGGATTTTCTTGTTTCATTCTTACATATTTTATTTCTTTTTTGACCATATTTAACAACTTCAAATCTACCACCAATATTCTTAAAAGATTTAAAAGCTTCTTGTATTTGTTCATTTGTTATACCAAAATTTTCACAAATTGCAATACATAAAGTATAATTGTATATAAAAAATGGTTGTGTATAGTTTATACTAAATTTATTTCCAAGACATTCAAATGTTTTATTTTCATAATTTACATTATTGGCTAAAAACTTAATATTTTTTTCACTTTTATAATCACATTCTGTACATTCAAAATCACCTATATTGTCTACATTATAGTAGTTAAACTTAATTTTACCATTACATTTAGGACATGGCATTGTAACATCATATAATTCATCTTTTTGTATATGATTTAGAATTTTTATCTACACCATAATAAATAACTTTGTCTACAAAATCTTCAAAAGATTTACTTCTTGGCTCTTGATTGTTTACATATATTATAGTATCTTTTTGTATAACATTTTTTATTTTTTATAAATATAATCTGGTTCTCCATTTCTTTGTACCTGATCTTTTGAATATTAGTTATACAAATATTTTTTGCTGGTAGCAGCTTATAAATATACTGTAAGTATCTTTCGTCTGTTTCAAATACCATATATTCTGTTTTCATTTTTCCTAAAAGACTAGAGTATTTTATCATTGCTGTTGCTATTCCTGTAATTAAATTGGCTCCTTCTAAATTTGTTGCAACAGTTTTTCCTGCACTTCTCATACAATGAACAATCATATTATTAGTAGTAGATTTACCATTTGTTCCTGTTACAAAAAATAACCTTATTATAATCTACATTTGAAAAATTGCTAATAAAATCTTTAGATATCTTAAAAGCATATACTCCTGGTACATTAGTACCTCTTTCTTTTGATAAAATTTTTGTTAATACAACAATAATTTTTCCTACCCATAACGCTAATAAAAATTTTAATTTTTTCATTCTCCCTTTTTTCTCCTTTTTAGTATATTTTTAATTTAGTTAATACTCCATAAATTTTATTTCCCATTGGTAATGCACATATTTCTTCTTTATTTAGTACTTTCAAATACGCTACTACAAGTAAATAAGCTATTGTCTAATTCCAATATTACATATTGTTAATATATAATTATTTATTACAGATTTAAATAAATAATTAATTAAAAATATTATTACTCCCATTGTAATTCCTGCAATCATTGGTTTAATCACAGTATTTTTCACATTAATTTTTATATCTATTGCACTTTTTTATTGCTCTATATGTAATTCCAAAAGTAATTAATTGACAAATTAAAGAACTAATTGATGCACCATATATATTTATATTTGATTTCTAATCAAAACAATATTTAAAATAACTTTTACTATACTTCCAAAAGTTAATGCTATTGCTGGTATATATAATTTATTTAATCCATACAAAGAGCCATTTAGTGTATGATTAATTGCTACAAAAATCATAGTAATTGCTGCAATTTGCAATATTCCTGCCCCATCTGAAGCATTAGGATAAAGCATTCTCAAAATTGATCTGCCAAAACTATAAAACCTATTGCACACGGTATTACTATTAATAAAGATGCTGATATAGAAAAAGAAATTTTCTTTGATGCGGAACTATAATCTTTTTTCGCTATAGCTGATGATATTGCTGGTACCAAAGCTGAATAAAATGCTAAATTAACAGCTATCGGTAAATTAACAAGTGTATCTACCTTGGATAATATACCAGTTAATCTCATTGCTTGCTGTTCTAGTAGTTCCTTACTTTGAATTATTCCCTGATATGCAATTTGAATACAATTACTTACTGTTACTGTATCTAATAATGTGCTTACAACAGATATAATGGATCCGATTGTAATTGGAATTGATGACATTAAAATTGTCTTTGCAACAGACTTTACAGATCTTGTATCCGGTTTTTGTTCCACATTTTTATATTTTTTCTGCATATTTTTTTATTGTTTCTTCTATAATACATTAGCAAATATGAAAATGAAATTAATATTGCAAGTGTTGTAGATAAATTTCCTCCAGCTGCCATAACATATGGCTCTTTTTCCTATTAATGCATAAACAAAAGTAATTGTTAACGTACAGTTAAATAACTGTTCTAGTGTTTGAGATACACTACTTGGCTTCATTGTACCAAGACCTGCAAAATATCCTCTAAATACTGCAGATGTTGTAACAAAGAATATAGCTGGTGCCAATACTCTTAAGACATATTTAACATCTGGCACATTTAAAATATGACTTGCTATAAAATCTGAAAATACATATAAAAATAAAGAGAAAAATCCTCCCACTATTGCAAATAATCCCATTGCAATTTTAAAAATTCTATGTGCAGATTTATATTCTCCAACAGCAATTTTTTCTGAAACTAATCTAGAAATTGCACTTGGTATTCCTTGAGATGAAATTGTTAATAACACTGCATAAATCTGATATCCTGCTGAATAATAACCATTTCCTAAATCTCCAAATCCTGGTACATTCATTATTACTAATCTATATACCAAGCCTAATATTTTTATTAAGATTTGAGAAAACATTAACATTAAAACATTCCCCATGAATGAATTTTTTTCCTTTTCTTTCAATTTTTCTCCTACTTTCTTTATTGTTCTTACTTGTTTTTGTATTATATATTAAGCTCTTTGTTTTTTCAACATTAATCCATTATTTTTTCATTCAAGTTTTTATATCTAAACTAAGCTTAATTATAATTCACTTCATATTATTTCATTTATTAAATATTTTTTTAATTTTATTAAATATTTTAGAAAAAAAAGACTCCTCATATTTAGTTACTGAAACTTGCTTTAGTTGCATATTTTCAGTTTTATTTTTTTTTATCTTTAAACATACTGTTTGAATCATATTTTTGTATTTTTTCTTGTTCTTCTTTTTAACTGATTTTGGTTTAATAATTTTTTAGTGCTATTTTTTGCTTTTCACTAGCAAAATAATCTCTAAATAATGTAATTAAAATCGCATTTGCTTCTTTAGAAATTTCTTGTTCTGCCAAATTTACTTCTGGATTAATTTTATAATTATATTTTTTATCCATATTGCTCCTGTAAAATTCTATTTTTTAGTTGGAATCTTAGCATACTCTTCTTTTGAAAAGTGACTTAATATTTCTAAAACCTCTGTATATGCTCTAGTATATGCATTAGTCATCTTTAAAAAACTCCTTCCAATCCATCTTCTCTTTGCTCTAATTGTTTTGTAAGATAATCTGCTTTATTTACTTGCTCATTTGTAACTCCATTATTAATAGCATTTTCTACAACTGATTGCATTGAGATTACAGTTGTTTTTTTATTCATTTTTGTTTTAAATTTTCTATTTGCTCTTTATCACTTAAAGCTTCTTTTATTTCTTTTTCCATATTGCCATCTTCCACTTGTATCAAGAATCTTTTTTCTTTGTTATTTCTGTGCAATACATTTCTATTGCTTTATCTGTTTTTTCTAATTTGCTTTTTTTTCTGTTTCCAAAGCGCTTTTCAAATTTGTCTGCATATTTATTTGGGTATCTGAAATATCATCAATTTGATCTAATAATTCTGCCTCATATTCTGAAATTCTTCTTGCACCACCATATATTAAATTTTCATCTAATTCATTCATTAATTTTTGAGTTTTTATACCCTCTGAAGCTTTTTTTATTATATCTTTAAAATCAGATGTAAGTTGTCCGCGCTGTTATTGGCACAAAATCTTTTCCAGAAGAATTTAATATAGAATTTTCTAAAGCTTTGCTTATTGCACTTGATAAACATACTGGCATAGCAATTCCATCACTTGTATACTTTGATAAACTATGCGTTCCATCTCCACTAAAAAGGTATGCTATTTCATTTTCTGAATATTTGAAAATATCTTCTCCAATTATAGATTGTTCTACTAAATCATTTTCTTCTTTTGTAACATTATCATTAACCTCTGTATCATGTATATCTTTAAATGATATACATGTTGACTTTTGCATTCCTGCTAATCTATATGTTGCAATTGGAAACATACACATTTGAGATTGAATATTTCTAATTTCTTCATCAGTATATCCTAGTTTTTGCATTTTCTCAGTGAGATTTTCTTCAATATTTTGTACTAATTTTGTACCATCACAATAACTCATTATATTAATATTTCTCATATTTTTTCATTGCTTGGATACAGTCTATTTTCTGGCCATTGTTTGCAATTAGTGACTGTAGATATTGATTTACAAATGCATCTATTTTTTTCCTTTTCTGTTGTATTCTTTTTCTTCGCCTATAGTATCATATTTTAAAGATAAAAACTTAACTGGAAAATCTTTTTAAATCAAATCCTGCATTTTTTTGTCCTCTTACTCTCATTCTTGCCATTTTCATGCCTTCTTTTGTTGTTCCAAAGACATTTCTATTCATACTTATTCCACCAGCCGAAATACATAAAAGACATGGTCCTTCTAAAAAGGATTTTCGGACTCTTTTTTATCTCTCTTTGTCCATATAAATTTTCTTTACTCTTTGGTACTTTTTCATATAATTTATACATATATTCCTCCAATGTTTCTATTATAGACTGATATATATTTTTCTCTTTTCGTATTATTTTTACTGTTATTATAACATATAATTAAAAACATTACTACATGTAATTACTAATATTTTTATATCTTTTTATTGTAAAAAAAAATTTTTAAAATTAAATTTTATAATAATACACAAGTTTACTATAAACTAAAAAAAGTCAGAATTAAACAAATAATTCTGGCCTTTTATATTTTTTATTAATAATTACAGTTATTATTCATATTCATACATTCACAATTTTCTTGATTGCAATTCATTTTTGTCATATAAAATTTCTTTTCTGCAAGTTTATCTTGTACTCCTCTTTAAAGCTTCTCCAAATCTTTGAAAATGAACTACTTCTCTTTGTCTTAAGAATCTAAGTGGATCTATTACATCTGGATCATCTTTACAAAGATCTATTAATTTTTCATAAGTAGCTCTCGCCTTTTTGTTCAGCAGCTAAATCTTCTTGAAGATTTGCAATTGATCACCTTTTGCTGCAATATATGATGCTGTAAAAGGAACTCCTGCAGCAGATTGCGGATAAACATCCACACCATGATCTGTATAATATGCTCCAAGACCTGCCTTTTGCTAGTTCTTCTGGACATACTCCATCAGTTAGTTGATGCACTATTGTTCCAACCATTTCTAGGTGGGCAAGTTCTTCTGTACCAATATCATTTAATATAGCTTTTGCTTTTTTGATCTGGCATACCAAATCTTTGAGATAAATATCTAAGAGATGCTGCAAGTTCTCCATCAGGACCGCCATATTGACTAATTATAAATTTAGCTAAACGTGGATTTGGACATTTTATATTTACTGGATATTCTAAAACTTTGTTATAAGTCCACATTAAAAATTCCCCCTTTCCCATGGCCATGGTTCTTCAAGCCATCTCCATTTATTACATGGGAACATTATTGTTAATGGCCCATATACTTTTTGATATTTATCTGATAATACTTTAAATCTATTACAATATTCTTTATGCAAACATATTGCTTTTTTCATCATCTGGATGTGTATCTAAATATAATCCAAGTTCTATAATTGCAAATCTGTAGCATTTTAATTTTTTAGCCATTTCTTCTCTTGTCATCTCATCTGATACATCTTCATTTTTAGGTTCAAACTCAAATTTACAATTACATTTGCATTTATCTTGCATACAAGAAGTTGGCTTTTCAAAACCGCAATCACAATTATCGTTAAAGTTCATCATTTATTGCACCCCTTTCCTATTTCATTTTTTGCTTTTATAAATGCATTTTCTTCTATACTTTGGCATGGAACATATGGACTTACTAATTCTGGAAATATAGTCCCCATTTTTAATCCAACACAAGGTACGAATGTCTTATCCATCTCCTGAATTGGAACATAACTTTGGCCAAACATTGGATTTTGTGGAAAAACAGATTCTTCTTCATCAAATCCACAACCACAATTATTTTTACTACAAACACATGTGGTTTTACAGCCGCAAGAATTTGTACATTCACACTTATACTCAGCTGTAGTTCCTACATCATTACATATGTCTTCTATTACTTTTTCATTGTAATTTTTTTGACAGCAACATCTATTGTATCTACGATTATACATATTTTAACTTCCTCCTTATTTTATAGTTATAATACATTTTATGACAAATCCACATTAGATGTTACATGTTTTAGAACATAACAAAACCTTGCTTTTTTAACCTTTTTCTCCAATCTATACTTCTTATTACTATTTTTAAGATTTCTAAAAACATAAAAATTTGCTTTTATAGAAAAATCCTAAACCAATTTTTCTAGTATCAATCTAGAAGCTTTTTATATACCATGCAGTTTCGAAAAAATCTTTTTCTATAAAAAAGCCTTAAATTATTATTTTTAATAATTTAAGACTTTTATTTATTTTTTAACTAGTTATTTTATATTTATCAGTTATTTTTTAACTTTTATCAAATATTTTTAAATTCTAATTACTCCACCAACAGTTCTATTCATTACATCATCTTTATTTCCTGGTAAAATTGATTCTCCTCCAGCGATTGCAACAATATCACCTGAAGCTACATACCCAGCTTGTTTTGCAACTTCTATTCCTTTTGCAATTAATTCTTTAGCTGGTACATCTTCTTTTACAAGTATAGGTGTAACATCCCAAGCTAATGCTAATTGTTTATATGTTTTTTCTTTGCTTGTTACTGCATATATTGGACAACATGGTAAAAGCTAGATAATAATTTTGGTGTATCACCACATTCTGTATATGCAAATATAGCTTTTTTGCATTCATTTGTAATGCTGTAGAACATATAGAATGTGCTAAATAGAATTCATAATTTTTTGTCTCTAAGTCATATTCTCTTCTTTTAAATCTTCTACCATAATTTATAGAAGCTTCTACTGCTGTAGCAATTCTTGTCATTGTTTCAACACATTGAACAGGGTATTTACCCATTGCACTTTCACCAGATAACATTATAGCACCAGTTCCATCAAATACTGCATTTGCAACATCTGAAACTTCTGCTCTTGTAGCTCTTGGATTTGTTGTCATTGATTCAAGCATTTGAGTTGCTGTTATAACCATTTTTCCTGCTCTATTACATTCTTTTATAAATCTTTTTTTGAACAATTGGAACTTCTTCCATTGGTATTTCTACTCCCATATCACCACGAGCAACCATAATACCATCTGAAACCTCTAAAATAGATTGGAAGTTATCTATTCCTTCTTGACTTTCTATTTTAGAAATTATTTTTATATCTTTTCCACCGTTTTCATCTAAAACTTTACGAATAGCTAAAACGTCATCTGCTGATCTAATAAATGATGCTGCGATATAATCAAAATCTCCTTTGCATCCATCTTTTAAATCTTGTATATCTTTATCTTTTTAATGCTGGTAAATTAATATGTGTTCCAGGAACATTTATACTTTTTCTATTTCCTAATTCTCCACCATTCATTACTTTACAAACAACATTTTTTCCTTCTATTCTATCTACTTCTATTTCTATTTTACCGTCATCTATAAGTATTGTTGTTCCTGGTTTTACATCCTTATATAAATCTTTATAAGTTACAGAAACTTTTGTATTATCACCTATTATATCTTCATTTACTAATGTAAATTCTTCTTCTGCTTTTAGTAAAGCTGGTGCTTCTTCTAATTTTCCAGTTCTTATTTCTGGACCTTGTGTATCTAGTAATAATGCTACTGGCATATTTACTTCTTCTCTTGCTTGTTTTACTGCTTTAATAAATCTTTCTTGATCTTGGTATCCTCCATGTGAAAAGTTTAATCTTGCAACATTCATTCCAATTGTGGTTTTAATGATAATTCATGTATATTTTTTATTAAATCTTGCCCTTCTTTATCTGCTGGATGAGCCTTTCCTGCAAATAATATTCTTACAGGTCGCTCTGTATTATTTAATATTTCTGTTATTCTTTCTAAGTCGTTAAATATTAAAGTTGCTCTTTTATATGTAGCAAATCTTCTTGCAAATCCAATTATTAAATCATTTGTTGAAAGTTCTGATGTAATTTGTCTAATTTCATCATAATTAATGCCTGCTTTTCTTAATCTTTCTGTTGTATTTTGTTTTACCAAATCTATTAATTTTTGCTTTCTTTCAATATGTGCTGCCCATAATTCATCATTTGGTATATTTTTTATTCTTTTCCATGTTTCATCTAAATAAATTCTATCTTGCCAATATGGAGTAGTTGGTGTACATAAATATTTATTATATAATTCTTTTAAGTTTGCTGCAAGCCATGTACATGTATGAATACCATTTGTTACATACGTAATTGGCGATTCATTTGCTGCTATATTGGGCCATACTTCTCCAAATAGTTCTCTTGAAACTTCTCCATGAAGTTTACTTACTCCATTTTTCTTTCCTGCTATTTTTAATGCAAAGATTCCCATATTAAAACCTGATTCTAAATCTGTACATGGTTTCATTCCTAATTTTAGGAATTCTTCTTCATCTAAACCTAGACGTGGCCAAAAGTCCGAGAAATATCTTATCATTAAATCAAGTGGAAATATATCATTTCCAGCTGGAACAGGTGTATGTGTTGTAAATACAGTTTTTGATGATGTTATTTCTTTTGCAACTTCAAAAAAAGAAACCTTCTTTTTCTTCCATTATATTTTTTATAACTTCTAAAGTTAAAAAAGCAGAATGACCTTCATTCATATGATAAATTGTTGGTTTTAATCCCATTATTTTAAGTAGATTTGCTCCTGCCATTCCCAAAATTATTTCTTGTCTTATTCTTGTTTCTTGATTTCCTCCATATAATTTTAAAGTGGTTTCTCTATCTTCATTTATATTTTTATCTATATCAGAATCAAGCAAATATAATTTAATTCTACCAACATTTATTTGCCATACCTTCAAGTAAATCTTTCTACCTAAATATCTAACATATGTTATTAGTTCTTCACCATCTACGTCTTTTACTGGATATATTGGTAAATTCTCTAAATCTATATTGCAATATTCTGATTTTTGTACTCCATATCCCTCTATTCTTTGTCTAAAATAACCATTTTTATATAATAAACCTACTCCAACTAATGGAAGTCCTAAATCACTTGCAGATTTAAAATAGATAAATATTTTGAATTTTATTATTATATTTATAATTAAAATCTTGCATTTACTTATTTATATCACTTTTGCATTTTTATCAGATAATTGGTTATTATTTTCACTAAATTTTTCTTTATATTCTAATAAAACATTTTTTTTACAAAACTTTTTAAAATTTTTTTTCGTTATTCTTTTTTTTGTTGTATAATAATCTCCAAGGAGGGGTGTAAAATTGCATGAAAAAAAATTTATTAGGCACATACTATTTATAATATTAATTATACTTATAATTATTTTCTCTTCTATTTTCGCTAGTGGCTATTTGTTTTATAAAGATGCTATTACCAAGGTAAGCATTAAAGATAAAATAACACAAATTAAAAGAAAAAAGATGATTTTGTCTCTATTAATGATGTTCCGTCAAATTTTAAAAATGCTGTAATAGCAGTTGAGGACCACCGTTTTGAAAAGCATGGTGTAATTGACCCAATAGGTATATCTAGAGCAATCTTTTCTAATTTACAAACAAAAGAACTAAAAGAAGGTGGTAGTACAATTACCCAACAACTTGCTAAAAATTTATACTTTGCTTCTGAAAAACATGTTATTAGTAGAAAAATAGCTGAAATTTTAATTGGGTATGATTTAGAAAAAATTATTCTAAAAATGAAATTTTTGAACTTTATATGAATACTATTTATTTTGGTGATGGATACTACGGCATTTCTCAAGCATCAAAAGGCTATTTAAATAAACAGCCTAAAGATATGAACATATATGAATGTACAATGCTTGCTGGAATTCCAAATGCTCCTAGTGTATATTCCCCAAGTGTTAATCCAAAACTAACTAAAAAAGACAAAAAAAAAGTAATTAATTCCATGGTTGAATATGGATATCTATCAAAAAGAAGATTCTGATAATTTACTTAATACTTTAAATACAGAATAACTAAATTTACTTATCAATAAAAGAAATATATAAACAAAAGGAGAGTTGATTTTTTATGGCACAGTCCAAAAAAAAAGAAAAAAATAAACATAAAAAATTATATGGTTTTGAATGTATATCTTCAAAGGAAGATTTCTTAAAAAATATAAAATCGATCTTGAAAAGGATTATCTAACGAGCAAGTAGAAAACAGATTATCTACATACGGAAAAAATGAAATGAAACAAAAAAAAACAAAAAAATGGTATAACTATCTTTTGGATAGTTTACTTAGTCCTTTTAATATAATACTTATGGGAATCACTATTATTCTTATTTATACAGATATAATATTAACCTCTCCCCTAGTTATGCAAATATTATTGTTATTTTAGTTTTAGTTTTGGCAAGTACCTTACTTGAATTTTTTGAAGTTTATAATTCAAATAAAGCTGCTGAAAAACTTAAAGATTTAGTTGCTACTACTTGTACAGTTATCAGAAATGAGACTAAAATAAAAATTCCTTTAAATGAAATTACTATTGGTGATGTAATACTTTTATCTGCAGGTGATATCATCCCAGCAGATGTTAGAGTATTAGAAGCAAAAGATTTATATATCACTCAATCATCTTTAACTGGTGAATCTGATTCAGTAAAAAATCTTCATCAACAGAACTTTCGTCTATTGATGAAATTGAAAGTATAACCGATTTAGACACAATTTGCTTTTTATGGGCACTAATGTTACTAGTGGAAGTGGAAAAGCTATTGTTATAAAAACTGGTGATAGCACATACTTTGGAAAAGTTGCAAACACTATAACTTCTGGAAAACCAATAACCAGTTTTCAAAAAAGGTATTAACAATTTAAGTAAACTTTTAATAAGATTTATGCTTATATTAATTCCAATTACATTTTTACTAAATAATGCAAAACATGGATCACTTACAGCCTTTACATTTTCTGTAGCCATAGCTATTGGAATTACTCCTTTACTTTTTGCCTGTAATTCTATCTTCTAGTCTTTCTAAGGGGGCTGTAAAATGTCTAAAAAAGAAAACTATAGTTAAAAGACTAGATAGTATACAAAGTTTTGGTTCCATGAATATTTTATGCACAGACAAAACTGGAACTTTAACTGAAGATAATATTGTATTAGAAAAATATTTAGATATAAAAGGTAATGAAGATAAGAAAATTTTAGAATATGTTTTTTTGAATTCGTATTTTCAAACTGGTTTAAAAGGAAATATAGACGAAGCCGTCATAAAAAGAGCTGAAAAAGAAGAAATTAATGTAATTGCTAGCAAATATAAAAAAATAGATGAAATCCCATTTGATTTTTCTAGAAGACGTTTATCTGTTATTGTATCTGATGGAACTAGTAAAAAATTAATAACTAAAGGTGCTATAGAAGAAATTTTATCTGTTTGTACAACTGTAAATTATAAAGACACTATAAATCCTATTACTTCAGATATAAAAAATAACATTTTATCTATTTCTAAAAATCTTAACATACAGGGAATGAGAGTTATCGGTGTTTGCCAAAAAACAGACATAGAAAATATTTCTGAATTTTGTAAAGGATGAATCTAAAATGACATTCTTAGGATTTATTGGATTTTTGGATCCCCCAAAAGAAAGCGCTAAATCTGCAATTGAGCGTTTAAACTCATATGGAATTAGAGTTATGGTTCTAACTGGTGATAATGAATATGTTACAAGAGCTATTTGCGAAAAAAAGTAAATATCAGCACAAAAAAGAATTTTAACAGGTAATAAAGTAGATAAACTATCTGATATGGCTTTACTTAGATTACTACGCTCAACAAATGTTTTAGCTAAACTTTCCCCTATTCAAAAAGCTAGAATCGTAAGATTACTTAGAGAATCTGGAAATATTGTAGGATATATGGGTGACGGTATAAATGATGCCCCATCTTTAACAAATGCTGAAGTTGGAATTTCTGTAGATACTGCTGTAGATATTGCAAAAGAAACTGCTGATATAATTTTGTTAGAAAAAGATCTTCATGTTTTAGTAGATGGTGTTGTAGAAGGAAGAAAAACATTTGGTAATTTATTAAAATATATAAAAATGGCAGTTAGCTTTAATTTTGGTGAAGTTCTTTCTGTTTTAATAGCAAGTATTTTACTTCCATTTATGCCAATCACACCAATTCAATTATTAGTTCAAAGTTTACTTTATGATTTTGGACAACTTTCTTTACCACTCGATCATGTTGATAAAGAATACCTAGAAAAACCTAGAAGATGGAATTTAACAAGTATAAAAAAATTTCATGCTATTTATGGGACCTACAAGTTCTATATTTGATTTATTAGTATTTTCTATATTATGGTATGGATTTAAATTAAGAGCTCCAGATGTTGCGTTATTTCAAACTATATGGTTTTCATATGGAGTTGTTTCTAATTTAGTAGGATTACATGTAATTAGAACATCTAAAATTCCATTTTTCCAAAGCCATGCATCAAAAAGTGTATACTTAAGTTCAATTACTTTAAGTATTGTTGCTTTAATTATACCTTTTACATTTATAGGAAACTTTATTGGTTTAGTTGCACTTCCTTTAAAATATATAGCTTTAATAATAACTATTCCTATACTATACTGTTTCCTTGCACTATTTGTAAAGAAACTATATATAAAAAAATATGGTGAGTGGATTTAAAATCTATTCGTTAAAAGAATAGATGACATAAATTTAAAAATAGTTTTTAGTATTTATGTTTAGCAAACTTTCATATTATATTAAAGGACTACTAAAAGTTGTTTTAGTAGTCCTTTAATTATTTTTATCTACGTCTATTTATATCTATCATACATTCTTTCGCCCATTTTAAATTAAATCAGCTATATATTTTTTATATATGTATTAATAACAATATATAATTCATTTTTTTCTAAATATATTTAATATTTTATCAAATATTTGATTATACCATTTTAGTTGTTTATATTTAACCATATCCATATTTTCTTCTTCGATACTATGCTTTTCAGTAATTTTATTTATGACTTGATTTTTTATTTAAAATATTATCAAGATTATATTTCTCTTTTTTCTTTTCTTCTAATTTAATTCTATCATAATTTTGTTTTGCTATAATCTTATTTCTTTGTACTTCAGTTGCCCAACAATCTCTAAATAAAAAGTATTATAATCTCTTTTTGTAATATTTGAGACATTTTGTTCTTTAAGCGTTTTATTAGGATCATATTCAAAAGTATACTCTTTGTTGGCATATGTTTCAAATATTTCAATTTTATCTTTTGGTATTTTATTATAATCTTCTATAGGAATATATTTCAATATTTCTAGTATTTCACTATATGCTACTCCATATTTTTCATCTACCATATTACTAATCTCCTATATTTCGTGATTTGTTTTGTCCATTTCTCTGTTCAATAATTACTTCTCTTTGCCTTGCCAAATCCTTTTTCTCTATCATCAAACCATTTAAATCTGGTACATCTTGTATTGATTCCTTCACTAGATCTTCCATATCTTTAATGTTTGTTTTTCTTTTGTATGTGTATGAAAACAAAAGTCCTGCGTTGGATTTTGATTTATTTCTTGTTTTTTGCTTTCTCTAATTCTTAATATATGTTCTTGTATTAGCTGCATTTCTTCTAAAGTCATTTCAATTTCTTTATCCATATCTTTACCTGAAAAAGTAAAACCTGTTTTATTATCAAAACTCATACCTGTAACAGATGCTTGTTTTCCATCCAAAAATCACAACATAATTCATCAGTTATACTCCAAGATGTTATTCCTCTTATTTTTTCCATCTCTTACAAAATCGCTCAGCATCTTCATCATATCATTTTGTAATTTTTGTTCATATTTTCTAATTGCTCTTAATTCCTCTTGTGTTGCCCTTTCATAATCTACACCATTTAAACCTTTAGAGATATCTAATTCTGTTATATCTACTGGTAAACCAAATTGTTGTAATTCTTCAATAGATTTTCTTAAGCCCTTAATATCATTTATGCTTGTATGACATTGTGTTCCAATGTGGTCTATAATTTTACAATTATTTTGTCTTTCAAATTCTTGTATTTTTCTAATAACTTCAAATATTGTTTTTCTCTTGTCTGGATTTTCAAAATTCCAATCATTATAACCAAAATCTACATCTGGCATTTCTTGTTTTAATGTTAATGCAATCTTGCATAAATCTTCTACACTTAATTTTGACATCCAGTTATTTGTTCTTTCTGAAAATGGTGCATTATAATCTACAAATTCATTAAACATATCTATTGTAGTTGGTACACCTTTTGCTGCATATTCATTTGCTACAAATGATATTGTCTTTACCATAACTTTCTAATGCAGTTTTATAAGCATCTGCACTTTCTCCTATAAGTCTATCTGGAAAGTCTTTAAAAAACACTAATGCATTTATTCTTATATCCATATTATGATTTCTTGCAAATTCATAACCTTGTATTAATGGTTGTAAATTATAATCATTAGGTTTTGCTTGTGCCTCTTTTTCAGTTTGCATAACACCTGCTACCGTACCGAATTTTCCTTGTCCATCTAGTGTTAATCTATTAAATCTATTATCTCCATTTTCTAAATTTCCAACAATATATTCATATAATGCTTCTACTTTTTGATAAGTTTTTTGTTTGTCAACTTCTATTACTTCACTATCTGGATTAATAGTCTGTCCATCTTTATCTACAAGAAATGTTAAAATCCCATGTGTTTGATGTGCAAAATATTTTTTCATATCTAAAATTGTATCAATATATGTAGTATCAATATCTTTACCTTCAAATAATTTTTCTAAACTTTCTTTTTGGTCCCAATTTGCTCTTATTTGCATTGCATTTCCTAATAAAAATTTTAGAAACTCATCTTTATTAGGTACACTAATTACTTTTTCTCATCTACAACTCTTTTTTTTTTAATCTTCTGAGCCGTGTTTAACCTTTGTAAATTCATTT